>JAALOO010000998.1_pt1 | contig 21893 bp, 17 predicted proteins | sample 7257641 | NCBI WGS metagenome assembly JAALOO01 (sample SAMN14085613, study PRJNA598686) | mite metagenome | biome: ENVO:01001000; feature: ENVO:01001002; material: ENVO:01001226; isolation source: single female mite from University of Michigan culture on fish food culture... ...
AGAGAGAGAGAGAGAGAGAGAGAGAGAGAGAGAGAGAGAGAGAGAGAGAGAGTCCGGTGCTGTTTCATGCGTGAACAATGATAGTGGCGCAAGCAGAGGACGGATGCCAATGAAATGGAATGTCTGCCTTTTTGCATTTTTTGTTTTTTATTCTAAAATGTGTTTTTCACATTGGTAGGTTTTTGTAGTTAAAAATGTTATTTTAAATATTTATTAAGGTAAAACAATTTTAACACAAATTATTATTTTTGATTTTCAAAACCATCAAAAGCAATTTTAATAAAATAGAAATCGAATGTACCAATACTGTTTGTTACTTGTTTTTTATTGCATTAATTTTAATTGCATGTTTTTATCGTGATTTAAAACAAATGGGAAAATTGATTATAACAAAATTTAATTTTTTTAAAAAAAATGCTATTGAATTTAAACAAAATTATTTTTATAAAATAGAAACATAATCAAAGTTTATTTTAAAACCTTAATTTTGTTAAAAAATAATGAAAATTTTTTTGTTTAATTTATTTACTAAAAAACACATTTTACCTGGAAGCGGAAGTTCAGTACAGCTTACAACCAAACCAAAACACCCATCGTACTCAGCTCATTTTTACCTTTCCAACAGTACCAAATTTGCCTATGTTATCTTCATCCTAACCCGAAATATGAATAGTGTGCAATCATCAGCGGCAGACTGGCAGACTGCCCTGCACAGCGCAGCCACCAGCCTAAAGGGAAAGTGCAGACATACGACTGTAACACAGAGGTTGGGGAGCCTAATCATTAGTTGCCGAACACCAAAGGCACAGTTCGCGGGTTCGATACACCGCACCAAAAAAATGTTTAGCGCTCCCTGGGCAGCCTTTGATCTCGGAAACTCCATCTCATCCATTCCTTCACCGGTGGATCGAAAGAGGATTTGCGGCGGAACATCGCCGTAAACTGTTCCAGATCAAAGGATGCCCCTGTCTTTTTTGGGGGAAAGGGCAATTGGCGCAAAATAGGTTGGAATTGTTTTACTTTTTTTATTTATAGAACCAGCACCATAATCACCAGTTGATCACCGAACATCAAATGGCCACTTTTTTGCATCAAATAGCTGGGTCCATGTTCAATTATGATCACCCAACATCAAATGGCTACTTTTGAGGTTCAGAAAGCTAGGTCCATGTTCAATTATGATCACCCAACATCAATTGGCCACTTTTTTGCATCAGCTATCTGGGTCCATGTTCAATTATGATCACCCAACATCAAATGGCTACTTTTGAGGTTCAGAAAGCTAGGTCCATGTTCAATTATGATCACCCAACATCAAATGGCTACTTTTGAGGTTCAGAAAGCTAGGTCCATGTTCAATTATGATCACCCAACATCAAATGGCTACTTTTGAGGTTCAGAAGGCTAGGTCCATGTTCAATTATGATCACCCAACATCAATTGGCCACTTTTTTGCATCAGCTAGCTAGGTCCATGTTCAATTATGATCACCCAACATCAATTGGCCACTTTTTTGCATCAGCTATCTGGGTCCATGTTCAATTATGATCACCCAACATCAAATGGCTACTTTTGAGGTTCAGAAAGCTAGGTCCATGTTCAATTATGATCACCCAACATCAATTGGCCACTTTTTTGCATCAGCTAGCTAGGTCCATGTTCAATTATGATCACCCAACATCAAATGGCTAATTGCGAGGTTCAGAAAGCTAGGTCCATGTTCAATTATGATCACCCAACATCAAATGGCTACTTTTGAGGTTCAGAAGGCTAGGTCCATGTTCAATTATGATCGCCTAACATCAGTTGGCTACTTGTGAGGTTCAGAAAGCTAGGTCCATGTTCAATTATGATCACCCAGCATCAAAAAGCTACTTTTAAAGTTTGCAAAAAAAATGTTTAGAGCTTCCTGGGCATCTTTTAATCTCGAAAACGAGTTCGATCATGTTCGACTTTCAATTCATTCATTCCCTCACCGGTGTACCAATGGAGGAAAGCCTTGTGGCGAAACATGGCAGTGAACTGCTCCAGATCAAAAGATGCCCCTGTCTTTTTGAGAAAGAAAGCAATTGGCGCAAAATAGGTTGGAATTGTTTGACTTTTTTTTCTTTTTTAAACCAAAATCATAATCACCAGTCGATCACCAAACATCAAATGACCACTTTTTAGTTATAGAAGGCTAGGCTCATGGTCAACTGTGATCACCCAACATCAAATGAACATTTTTAAAGTTCGAAAGTTTAGGACCATTTTCAAACATGATCACCAAACCTTCAATCGTTACTTTTAGTTTTTTTTAAGTAAAAATATTTCAACTTAAAAACAAAAAATAATTCACATTGTTTGAAAAATCAAATAAAAATACATTTAAAAAATTAAATGTGAACAAAAAATAAATGAAGTTTGTGTGAGTTTTACTAAAATAAAACAATATTGATAATAATTTCTTTCATTGAAGCTGAAAATTGCTTAAATTTAATTGAAAAGATTTATAAGTATCCATAAAATTGTTGTTGCTTTTAAAAATGTTTCAAAAACTTAACTTATATGTCACGTAAACAAAAAAAAAATCCGGTTTCAACAAAACTTTGCTAAAGCTGAAAACACACATCTGCGTCAAACTCAACATTATCTTCTAGCCTTTATCACCAAATCTAACTTTTAAACTTTTCAAACTTCTGTACTTTGGATTTTTCATTCTGTAAAGGTGTACGTTGCAACAGCAGCAGCTGCTGCGGCTGCCGCTGCTTCCTCTGCTGAAACCAAAGTTTGCTTTGAGTTTGCTTTGTCGACGTTGTTTGAGCTGCTCAATTTGTCATCTACTTCACGATGAGAACTGCTGAGTCCGACATTGCTCATAGTCGATTTGACCACCGATGAGTGGGAGGAGGAGGAGGGAGTGGTGAAAAGTGATGATGATGAAGTTGATGATGATGATGATGATGATGAAGATGATGATGATAAACTTGAGGACGATCCGACGGCAAGGCCTGTCGATGGTGTCACAGTCGGCGGCGGTGCCAGCAGCAGCATCTCCTGCAGACTTCCGCCCAGTGGAACGCTTTCCATTTTTGACAGCTTTTGAGGCTGTGGATTCTTGCGAATGCGAGGTTTGGTGAGAGTTTTTGGTGGTGGTGGTGGTGGTGGTGTTGGTGGTACGGGAAATGGTGATAATGCAGCCTTTTCTGCAACCGGTTTGCTTTCATTAGGCATTGCAGCCGTTTCTAAAAGAGTTTTAGTTTTAGTTTCAGTTTCAGTTTCAGTTTCAGTTTCAGTTTTAGTTTTAGTTTTAGTTTTAGTTTCAGGTTTAGTTTGAGTTTTTTGAGTTTCATTTAGAGGGGCAGTTTCAGAAGCAGAAGCAACAGCAGCAGCAGCAGCGGCAGCTTTAGCTTTAGCCGCTGCATTGGCCGCTCTGGTCACCTTGGCCTTGGCAGCAGCGGCCACCGATTTGGCGGTGGGCACTTTTTTCGCTTTTGAGTTGCTTGTTTTTGAAGTAACAGTAGCAGTAGTAGTAGTAGTAGACCTGGCTGAACTGGCGCTGATTAGCGATGGAAAAGTAGGCTGAGCAGAATTATCGGCAGCCCCAACGACAGCATCCGAATCTGCGGGCTCGTCGCCTAAAGTGGCAAAAATGCTGTCCTCCTCTGCTGGAAAATCTGCCGCTTTTTCAGTTTTTTTCACAACACTGACAACAGCACTGGCCGTCTTTTTGGGCTTTGTTTTAGACCTTGGTTTTGCCCTTGGTTTTGTGGCTCTTGCCTTTGCTTTTGGTTTTGATTTCGTGTTCTTCACAAGCGAGGCGGCAGCAACTACTGATTCCTCCTCCTCCTCCGCCTGCAACGACTGACTGGCGTTCTTGATCATCTCGGCGACAATCTCCTCGGCGGTTCGCGGCACAGTCGCGGCACAGGCAGCTGTAGTTTTTCCCTTCTCCTTATCGTCCAGTTGAAAAGCTGAGCCCACTACAATTGCCGTTTCCGTTTCCGCCATCTCCTTCTTCTTCTTGCTCGGCTGGCGTACTCGAGGTGGGCGTGTGGAGGACGGTCGAGGCGGTCGAGGCGTTCGAGGCGGTAGGCGGACTTCGGAGACAACAGCTGTTTCTGCTGCTGCTGAAACATCAGCTGCAGTCTTATCAACTATCTCCTTATCAACTGCCGCAACAACAACATTATCAGCCGCAGCAGCAGCAGCAGCAGCAGCAGCAGCAGTCGTACCAGTCTCAGCTTCAGTTGATAAGCTTTTCAACCTGGCAGCTGCCTCATTCTTTTTAGCCAGCGCCAGCGCCTGTCGTCGTCGTCGTTGCTGCTGCTGCTGCTGCTGCTGCCGCCGTTTGGTCTCGGTGTACGCAGCAGTTGAACAACTGCTGGCGGAGAATAGTCGTGACTGAGCTGCTGTTGCTGTTGCTGTTTTTGTCCGCTTTTCTGCCGGCACAGGCAGCGGAAGTGTCTGAAGCGTCAGAGGTCCTCGAGGCGAAGAGGAGGAAGTGGTGGTGGTGGTGGCCAAAGAGGATGATGGTGATGGCAATGGTGATAATGATGGTGATAATGTCGATGATGATGATGATAGGGCCATTCCCGGCATGACCGTCCTCAGCGACTGCAACGTCTGCTGGAGGGACATCGAGGCGACCGGCAGCGGACCGGTGTTGACGATGGGCGCCGTGAGGATCGACTTGAGGAGGCTGTTCGTGTTCACCGCCGCCTCCACGGGATACACCACTTTGCTGCTGCTGCTGCTGCTGCTGCTGTTGCTGGAAGCTAAAATAGTGGTGGTAGTGGTCGTAATCAACGTACCAGCCAGAACTCCCAAAGATGATGAAGATGAGGAGTTGGTGGTGGTGGTGGTTGTGAAAGTGGTGGTAGAAGTGGAGACCATTGAATTGGCAAGAATGGGCGAAGGCAAAGAGGTGGAAAAGGAAATCAAAGAAGAGGAAGAGGTCGATAAGGAAGAAGAGGGATGCCGCCCTGAGGGCTGCATCAGCAGCTGCAAACTGCTGCCGCTTTGCTCCATTTGTGCCAGCTCATCAAGCTTAATTCCAGCAGAGCTTTTCGCCTTACTGACTCCTCCGCCTCCTTTTGTAGTTGACGTTTTTGCAGAAACTTTAGCACCATCACTGCCGTTTCTAGTTTTACAGCCGACGGCCTGAGTGACTGCTGAAGAGGAGGAGGAGGAGGAGGAGGAGGAGGAGGAGGCGTTGTTGATGAGAGCACTTCCGGTGGACATGAGCAGGCCGCTGAGGGTGGGCGTGGGCGTACAGCTGGCGCCGCCGCCGCCGCAGTCGGCCAGCGACTTGGTCGTCGTCTCGATGGCGCCCAGAATGGCCATCGACAGCGGCGACACCGGGACGGCAGTGCTGCTGTTGGCGGCCTTTGACTTGTTCTTTGTCTGCACCGAGGAATGAAATTATTAGAAAAGTTTAAAGAAAATCAAAGTCCACAAATGGTTAGCTACCGATTTAGGAGGGCGAGGCCGCTTCAGTGCCTTGGAGGGATTTCCCTGCGCCACCAGGGAGGCCAGTGAACCGTGGGTGGTGTCCGCCAAAAGGCTGCTTTGGCCGTTTGGATTGCTGTTGTTGTTGCTGTTGCCGTTTCCACCAAGTGAGTATCCACCATGACTGTCGTTCATCAGCTGTTCTAGGTTCATGTTGTTGCTGCTGTGTGACCTATCATTGCCACCACCAATAAAACCACTGCCCAGTTCTCCTTCAAAAAGCTGCTTTCCATTTCCAGAGAGGACGGCATCGGCAGCAGCTGTGCCCATGCCCGGCCAAATGGGGTCCGCCAGGTGGTCGAAGCTGAAGGAGTAGATGTCCGCCGAGGAGTTGGCAAAGGCGAGCAGACTGTCGTCCAGCTTCTCCATTTCAATGTCCGACAGTACCTTGTTGACCATGTTCACGTCGCACAGCGGCAACTCCTCGTCCACCTTCAGCTGACTTATTTCTGGTGGGCAAAAAAGAAAAGAAAAGAAAATTTTGTGTAAGTTTGAGAGTGATAAGAAAGAATTTCAGGAACTGCTTACCTGCCATGTGAGACATCAGCTCAGAGACATTACCGGTGCTGTTTTGGTGGTGATGGTTGCAACCCAAACCCAAAAAGGGCGTGCCATCATTGAGAAAGGAGCCAGCCTGACCACCACCACCACCACCACCACCAATGATATTAGCAGCATAGGCGCCCAGTTGGTGGTTACCTCGACCACCAGGACCACCACCAGGACCAAAACCGACAAAACCGGAAACAGGCAAACCATGAACAGCAGCATTTGCTGCACTTCCAACTTTTGCCGCTGCACTGCCTGCACAGTTGACCGCCGCCCCCAAGCCCCGAGCCCCAGTTCTGTTGCCCTGCTGCTCCATCGAGGCCATGGCCATCGACAAGGCGGAGTCGAGGCTGTCGGTGGTGCTGCCGTCGCTGAGCAGAATCGAGTGGTTGTCCAGCGAGCCGACTGAGTCGGGCGAGAAGATGAAGGCATTCCCCGACAGCATCGGATCGGTGCTGCTGAACAGCAGCGCCGAGCTGTCCAGTCCTCCTGCTGATGATGTTGCAGATGCTGCTGCTCCAGGACCAACCGGAAGCAGGCCGGGCGGCGCAGAAGAGCTTGCGGATGTGTAGTGGTGGTGGTATTGATGCGCAATCAGCGAAGAGCATCCCAGACCGGAAGGAGAGGAAGAGGAGGAGAAGGAGGATAATGCGGAAGTGGAGTGGCAGGTGGCAAATGATGCTGCTTCAAGAGGAGAGTGACTGGAGGTGGTGGTGGTGGTGGTAGCCTCGTAGAGAGAGCTGGGCGTCAGTGCGCCGCGCTCAAAGTGCTCAAAGAGGGCGCCACTGGCGGCCAGATCTGCCAGCAGTGTGGCCTCGTCGAGGCCGTCGCCGATGATGCCGGAGAGTCCATCGCATGTCAGGTCACCCCCATCACCACAACCACCTCCACCAATTGAACTTCCACCGACACCAATCAAACCTCCACCTCCTCCACCACCGCCAGAGCTAAAGAGATTGTCCATGTTGGTGAACTCCCTGACGACGTCGTCGACGACGGTACAGCCGCCGCCGGTCGAAAAGTCCACGTTGGCCATGTCCAGCGACTCGGAGCTGTTGTTGAAAGAGTCTCCCTCCATGCTCTCCAGGCGACGAAAGAAGTCCTCATTGTCCGAGGAGATGAAATCATCCGCCAGAAGGTGGGAATCACCCCCACTGCTGCCAAGGCTTTGAAGTGGATCAGAATATGAGGCCATCATCTGATTAGCCGAGTTTTCGTTGCTGTGGTCATTGGCGGTGGCTGTGGTAGCAGTGCTGAGCGTTGACGTAGACGCCATGGTAAAAGAGTGATTGATAAACTGAGAGATGTCATTGTCAGGGTTGCAGGAGCTGTTGTTGTTGCCAATAAAGACGTCGACGTCGCTTGGTGATGATGGTGAAGGCTCAAAAGTGGTGGAAGAAGAAGAAGCTGCTGCTGAAGATGATGGGTCAAAGAGGTTGACGGGCAAATGTTGATGCTGTTGTTGTTGATTGCTGCCGCCAATTGCAATTTTTTGACAACTGCTCTCCGCCACATCGGCCAAAAGCATCATCTGTGAGCAGTTCTCCGCAAAGGCAAAAGCTGAATCAGCTGTTTCGGTTTGAGTAAATTGACTCTCTTCAGAGGTTGCCATCATATGCAGCAATGATGAGTTTGATGAGTTTCCCTCAACAGCTTCTGTTTTGGCAGCAAACCTCTGTTCACAGTGCTCGGAAATCGTCAGTTTGACACTGGTGGCCACCTCATTAATGACAATCTCAGCGTTCCGCAGCGCTGACGTCTCTGTGGTGGTTTTCACCTTAGCTTTTTCGCCCTTCATCTCCGCCTTTTTAGTCAATTGCTGTTGACTGGGCGTGGTGGTGGTGGTGAGCACCGGCATATCAGCGATATCAGTGGCGCCCATGGCGGGCGGCGCCTTGCTGGTGAACATCAACTCAATGCGGTCACCGCCCACTGAGATTTGATTCACCGTGATGGTGGTGGTGGTGTGGTCACCCTTCACAGCAGCAACAGAAGTTTGCGTGCAGTTTACCTCGCTTGAAATTGCAGAAGTGGCAGAGAGCGATTGCTGAAAAGAAAGTGGTGATGATGATGATGATGAAGGAGAGCCTAGCAGCAGCGATTTAATCGCCGATTTGCCGCCGCCTGATTTACTGCTCGTTTTGTGTATTGCCGCAGTTTGACTGCTGCTGCTGCTGTTGAAGTTGAAGTTGAGCGCCGGAGGTGGCAGAACAAGTCCATTTGACTGGCTTTTTAGTGGCATTTCTGGGCTGGTCAGCAAGCCGATGTACTGCTGCTGCTGTTGCTGTTGTTGCAACTTTGCCACCTCAGGGTAAACCAAGGAGGAAGGAGCTGAGCTGGAAGAAAATCCACTGGACACTGAACGGCATATGTTGTTGTTGTTGCTGTTGTTGCTGCTCTTCTCAACTTCCAAAGAAGATGGGGAAGAAAAGGTCAAAGTGGGCAGATTGTTGGCCTGCTGGCAAGGGCTGCTGCTGCTGCTGCTGCTTTTGACCATTTTGTTGCTGCTGCTGTTTCCGGCCTTGCTTCCCGAATACGTTTTAGCTCGTTTAACTCCGCCGCCGCCGCTGTTGTTCACTGCTGAAGTCATGAACACGGGCACTTCCTTGTCACCAGGATTGGTGGTGGTGGTCGTGGTCAAAAACGGTGACGCCGACAAAGATGTGGTGGAAATCATAATTGGGGGAGGCGGCAGTGGGGGCGGCGGCGGCGGCGGCGGCATCAACGCAAAAGTGGGCAACGTCTGAGCTGCATTCCCAGCCGCAATTCCGGTTCCGGTTCCGTTTCCTGAGCTAGCACCTTCACTAGCAGCACTGATTGAAGTGGATGAAGTGGATGAAGTGGGAGGAGGAGTAGGAAGAGGAAGAGACTGAAAAGAGGTCGGCGGCGTCTGAATTTGCACCAGCTGCAGCTGTCCTCCACTAGTTCCGTTGCCAAAGCTGAAAGCTGCTGCTGCTGGCCCAAACTTTCCAGGGCCCATCGCTCCGCTACTAGTGCCTGCTGCTGCTGCTGCTGTTGTCGGCATCCAAATCACCGCAATCTGGCCGCCGTTTTTGGTGTTCACAATGGAGGAGGAGATGGGAAGCAGGTGGGCCGTCGAGCCGACCACTCCAGCGACACTTACTGTCGGTGGTGGTGGTGGTGGTGGTGGTGGTCCGCCATTGACATTACTAGTTGAACTGCTTCCGCTAACACTTGACGAGTTGTTTGCCAAGTTGTTGACCACTGCCGAGTTGGCCAAGTTTTGTTGGCCCAAGTTAAATTGCTGCTGCGACGTAGTAGTTGTAAAGCATCCAGGCAGGGCGCTAAAAATGACGCCCGGGCTGACTCCAATGCTGCTGTTTCCACCGTTTCCGTGTCCGTTTCCGTTTCCGTTTGCACCACGTGCTCCAGAGGCTTCACCGCAGGAAACAGCTGGAGAGTGGCTGGGATTTGTTGGAAAGCGAAACTGATGACCGCAGGGAATGCCGCCTGAAGTGTTGGTGGCGGCGGGCATTGGAATCGCCGCCAGTAGCTGCAAGTTTTGACCGTTTGGTGCTACCAAGCTCTGGGGAGGGATAAAAAATTGAAAAAAACATTATTTAGTCAAATCTGAACCACATAATCAGGCACAGATAATTAAAACTTACAATTGCCTTGATGGCTGAGGGGCTAGAAATGGGCGTTGAAGTGCTGGCGGGAATTGAAAAGGGAAAGGGAACAGCAAAAGACGACGAAGAAGGAGGCTGAGGAGTTTGAGGATGTGGAGTGGAAAGTGGTGGTGGTTGGCCAGTGGTGGTGGTGGTGGTGGACACAACTGGAACAACACCCATTCTCTGGCCGTTTCCAGTCAGCAGGTTTCTGCCGTCCATTGCCGTGGTCGCAAAAACACATCCCTGTCCCTGTCCTTGTCCCTGTCCTTGTTGTGCCGGTGATGGCAGTTTTCCAGCTGCAGCCCCCAGAAAGACCACTCCCGGGTGACCGCTTTTAGATCGGGCAATCACTTTGCTGCAGTTGCTGCTGTGCAGTTGCTGGTGCAGGTTGTTGATGTTGCCGTTGTTGTTGTTGCTGTTAGAGGTGGTGGTAGCGTTGGTAATGGCCATATTTTTCGGTGCATTGATGCAATTTGCTGAGTGGCAGGTGGCTTTCAGAGGTGGCTGCTGCTGCTGCTGCTGCTCATCACCGCCAGGCGGAACTTTCTTTTTCGATCGATTTCGCTTTCGACTTGGCGGTTTGTAGCCGCCGCCGCCGCCGCCGATGTTGTTGCTGCTGTTGTTTGCCGCTGTTTGAGTTAGCAGAGAGGGCGGCGGCGGCGGCGGCGGCGGCTGCTGCGTCGGCATCAGCAGTTGCTGTCGCAGAGCTGAATCGGCGGCAAAAAGAGAACAGGAAGAAGAGGAAGAAGAGGAAGAGGAGGAAGAAAAAGAAGAGGAAGTGGGTGTGGTACTGGTATTACTAGTGGCACTACTAGAGCTCATTTCCACCACTCCAAAGGGAGTCAGAGATTTCATGAACTTTCCGTTTTTGCTTCGCAGTCTGCCGATGCAGGGATTTCGGCGCACCGGTGGCGGCGGCGGCGGTGGCAGGTGCTGCTGGTGCGTCATAGAAAAAACGGCGCTGCTGCACCCAGACTGCGAAAAACGTTGCTGACTAGCTGATGATGAAGTTGAGTTACCTGTGATGCTGCTGGTGGCCGATGACGACGAGGAGGATGAACAGGTCAACGATTGAGGAGAGATTTGCGTCAGCTGAATCATCGAACCGAGAGGCAGAGGCCCTGAATCGAGGCTAAAAATTGAGGGAACATAAGGAGGAGGTGGAACAGGTGTTGTGGTTGTGGCTGAATGAGCAGGACAACTGTTGTCACCGTTGCCATTTGGTATTAAATTTGAGGAAACAGGAGAGGGATGATAAGAGGGAAAAGAAGAAGAGGAAGGAGAGGAAGAAAAAGAAAGAGGAGGAGAAGTATAGTGCTGCTGGTTGCTTCCGATGATGGCGCCGGAATTGATTGGGTTCATCATGTCACTCTGGCTGCTGCTTGAATTGTTCAAGGTAAAGCTGCTGCTTTCCTTGTCATTGGCACTGCTGCTGCTGCAGTTGCTGCTGCTGTTGTTCTCAGCAGTTGTACTACTGGCGGTCTTTTTGGCGCCGCCTTTGGCTCGACTTGTATTTTTCTTTGGCCGTACAAAGCTGGGCTCACAGAGAACGAGCACCGGCTTCGGGCAGCCGGGAATTTCAATTGTCTTAAAGGTGGGCTGGTGCACCGCCACCGGAGTCTTCCGAGGTCGAGGGGGCGTCTTTGCGGCTTTAGCTTTGGCAGCAGCAGCAGCAGCAGCAGCAGCAGCAGCAGCAGTACTAGGTGCAGCCAGTTCAACGCCTGAAGAAGTCGTTTCAGTCGGCGGCACTGAAGTTTCTATGGCTGTTGAAATTGGCGCTGAATTAGAAGCAGTGTTTCCAGTAGTTTTCGCACTGCCTAAAATTGCCGTCAGCGGAGGCGGATCCACCACTACCAGTCCATTGTTTTCTCCAGTGATGGAAGTGGGCGGCGGCGTCATCGTCGACGTCATTATCGTCGGCGTCGTCGAGGTGAGCTGTATGATGCCGGGCGGATGATGCTGATGATGCTGATGCTGCTGAGCCAAAGACTGCGCAAAGGACTGCGACTGCATCAGCGGCCCAATGATCGACTGGCTGTGGGGATCACTTGAGCTGGGACTTTGTTGAATTGCCAGCGAGCCCACTATCGGGCTCTTGATGGCGAAGAGCTTGGCGGAGGTTTTCGTCAGTTGCAGCACCTTCTTCTTCTGCTGCTGACCACTACTCACATCCTTCTCAGCATCGTCAAAGTTTTGAAGTTCTAAGTTGTGGGAAGTGCTCGTCTGAATGTGCGCCAGTGTGGGCACTGCAATGCAGGCCGTGGCGGAGGAAGTTGAGGAAGTTGAGGAAGTTGAGGAAAAGGAAGAGGATGAGGAGGAAAAGGATGAGGAAAGATCGGGGACTGAGCTTGAGGAGGAAGATGATAAGGAAGAAGAGCCAGTGCTGGAAAAGCCACTGCTGCTGCTGCTGCTGCTGCCGCCACTTCCGCTAACTGGCGACACGGCGGCCAAGAGCTCAGAGAGCACCAGAGTGCCCGGGGCAAAGGTGGCCAGGGGCGGGGAAAAAGAGGTTGTACTGCTGCTGCTGCTGCTGTTATTATTGTTTGCACATTCTGATCCCAAAGAGGAGGAAGAAGAGGAGGAGGAGGAGGAGGAAGAGGAGGAGGAAAATGATGATCCGCCCAAATTGGATACCGGTTCTGGGGTGGTAGCTGCTGCTGCTGCTGTTGGTGATGGGCGAAAGCTTTCGGATGAAGTAGCAGCAACAGCGGGAACTTTTATTATTGGTGCAATAGACGTTGAGACGACGGTTTTCAGCTGGGGAATGTCTGCTACTGCTGTTGCTGTTGTGGCAGTGGCTGGCGCTGCTGTAGTTGTTGTTTCGGTTGCTGCTGCTGCTGCTGCTGCTGTTTTTGGCAGCGATTTAGATGCCACCACTGTTTTGTTTGCAATGACGACCATATTGCCGGTGCAATTGCTGCTGCTGCTGCTGCTGTTCATTATGTCTGGTGCTTGGTTTTTGTGTTTAGTAACTTTAGCAGGTGATTTTAAGTGAAAATGTTTTCAGCCTAGCTGGGAGATTGTCTATTGGTGGTAGTTTGGAAAAAAGGAAAAGTTTTTGTTCAGTTTAAATTTTTTTATGATTAACTCTAAGCTATTTTTGTTATTTGTTACCTAAGCAGTTCGCTTTTTTTAACTGTATTTTGTACTGTATTTGGTCGAGTTAGCATTTTAACTTATGCTATTTGATTGTCGATAACTTATTACTTAAACAACTGAACTGTTGTTTAAAACTCCCGTTATTTTCTACATTAACAAAAAAATTGATTGCTTTTGTACATAAAGACAATTAACACCTGCGCTTTTTTTCTCATTTGAATCAAAACAACTAAATAAGTGTGTAAACTCATTTGTGTAAAAAAAACGTAAAACAATCAATAAAAACAACCTTTCTTTTACTGTAAATTCTAAATTAGCTAATTAGAAGAGGGGTTGTCTAATGAAAGCGCAAAAACACTAAAGAAAAAAAAGAGAGAAAAACAGACGTTTTTCATTCTTATTTTAACGTGCCGTCCTAGCATAAAACGACTGTACAAAGTCAAAGTGACTTTGCACTGCTGCTGCTGCTGCTGCTTATTATCCTAGAAGCCTGTTTAGACACGATAACCAAAAAGAGCTGGCCAATTGGAGCCTAACTTGGCTTAGTGTCCAAAAGGTTTTCACTCTTATTTTTGTCCAAAGTTCCCAGTTGTCTATGCAAATAATTGAGAGAGAAAGAGCGAGAGAGAGAAAAGGCTTTGCAAAGTACAACTGAACTGAGCACAACGCCTGAGTACTTTTAATCTTCTCCGACCACAGCACATCACAGCCACACATCACTCTAGTCATTCTGTCATCATCATCATCAGCAACAGCAGAAACACCAGCAAAAAGAATGTTCTCTGCCTGAACTTTTGCTGCTGTTGTCAATGCACTGCTGAAAATGCGACTGTTGTTGTTTGTTAGAAGATGCTTTTCAGAAAAAGGTTGCAGGCAAAACAGTTTGGCTGATTAGCAAAGGACAACTTTTGCTGGCAAAGTTAGTTTTGCAGGCAGAAAAAAGCACTGCCCTTTTGCCAAAAAGTTGTGGCGGCAGTTAAGGGGCAAAAACCCTCTAAGTCGGCATAGTTTTGTCTGTTTTAAAGCAGATTTTGCTTTGTTAAACACACACACACACAAACGCACCAAATGTCATTTGTTGGAGAGCTTGCTGCAGTACCTCAAACAATTGTCATTGAAAAGAAAGAAAAGAGGTGAAAAGAATGCGAAGGAGATAAAAGATAGAATCACAAACTTTACTACCACCAAGTTTTTTCTTTTTGTTCTCCAGTTGTTTGCATGGCCGTACATTACATTTAAAGTTAAATAATAAAAAAAGCAAAATTGAATTGACTAGAAATGAAGAAAATTCAAGCGTAGGCTGATGCAGAAAGAGAGAGTTGGTGCATTTCTTTTCTTTCTTGCTCTTGTTCATTTTTTCTTTCTTTGCTTTTTAAATCCTCATCTGCGGCACTAAGCGCACTTTTTTAAAACCCTCTCTCTCTCTTTCTCTTTGTGCACTGATTGAACACGGGGGAATGCTAAAACTAAAAAGAAAAAAGAAATGAACACAAATAAAAGAAAATTCGACGAAAAGCCAAAAGAGAGAAAGAAAGATTTTACCCAGAGCTTAAACGCTGTGCAAACACAGTCACTTTGGGACATTTACTCGGAACAGAAAGTTCAATCGATAATAAAATCGGCCAAAACACACAATGATAAAAAGAATTGTAAAACTAAAGCTATTTGTCAAAAAGAACTGAGCAGAGTGACTGCCGCTCTGACAAAGAGAGACAAGCAAAATTAATTAAAAAATGCACCTTTCAGCTGCTTTAAACTTTGGACTTTTTTTATAGGGTTCAGGCATTTTAATTAGTAATTAAATGTAAAAGCAAAAAAAAGCCGCAAGACCACAAGGAAAACTCAGTCTGAACAACGTAGTTTGTCAGATCGACAGGCAAACGAAACCAAGCAAAACAGCAGGTCTTTGAACTTGCCTTGAATCTGCAGTGTTGTGTGTTCCTTCATCGGTTTGCAGCACAGTTTGCCCTTAGTACAGGCTGATAATTAACAACCGTTTGGAAAATGAAAAAAAAGAACGCAACCAGAGAGGATTTAAACAACTGCTCAGTGTTGGTGTGTTTGAGCTAATCACCAAAGCAGTGTTGTGCCCTTCTTTTCAAGTTAAGTTCAGTTGAGTTCAGTTGTGCAAAACCAAAAAAAGCAGTAATCGTCTTTACTGAGTTCCAGACACACACACTAAATTTTTTAACTGGTTATCACCTGACGCTGGTAATTAGCAGCAAAGTTTATTAGGATTGCTGCTGCTGCAGAAAAACACCTTTGATTGATCCGATTAGAGCTACGCTGTTGGCTGCAATAAAAAAGCAGCAATTTTTAATATATTCACCAAACTGTAAAAATCAAATTTATAGCACCAATTTGCTGCTGCTCTGCTTTTCTGTTTTAGTTTGGTCGAGATTGGCATGCGCTTGTGCCTGTGCTTATGACCACACGACGTGAAGGGAAAAAAAGAATTATAACTCACACACAGCTCTCTCTTTAAAGCTTTGCTGCCCTTTGCTTTGAGTTGGGAAATGGCCATTTACGTCAGCAGCGACTGAACCTGAAGTCTCCCGTTTGGTTGCTAAGAGAAGAAGAAGAAGAGGAAAAAGGCCCAAAAGCGACTGTGAGCTTTCTGTCAGATTCTATTCAATTCAAACATATTTGATCAGATAGAAAACGGCTGACTGAAACAACGGCTGACATATTAGGTGTCTGAACTTGAAGCGGTGTACTAGAAGTTGCAAAACTACAATTTAGAAGAACAAAAACACTAACTTTTTGTATTGCACAATTGTCAAACTTGACACTGGAAATGTTGTACGAAACAAACTTTGTTTTGTCCTTATTACTATTCTTTTATTTCAAAAACGTTAATGATCACAGTGTGACCAGGTTTTCATAAATGACTATAGACATCGTCGCTGGACAAAAACTGAACGCAAACATGATCATGAAAATAAGAAAAAGGAAAAAAGGTCTTTCTTTTAATTGAGTTGACCATTGAAATGGTGCATTGGCCATGATTCGCTTCTCATTTAATTCGGTCATAGCACACTAGGGACAGGGCGAAACATTGCATTGGTACTGCAATGGTTGCATTCAAGCGGACAGTGGACACACACACACACACAGACCCACACAGTGGACCCATTCAATTCTGCTTGGATTCAATTGGAACACTACAAAGAGAGAGAAAAACATCATTTCACAGTGCAATTGAGACGACACAGAGTTGCTGCTGCTGCTGTTGCTAATTGCTATGGCAAACACACACACACAAACAGACTTGGACAGTGAGAAAAAACAAAAATTGTTTTTGTTTGCTCATTCGTTTGTTCAGCATTAAGTTTTTTCTCTCTTTCTCTCTTTCTCTCTCTCTCTTTCTCTTTACTTTTTTTCCACTGTTGACCCTAGCTCATTCACTTCATTTGGTTTCAATTTGTGCCAGTTCAATTCAGCAGTCACTGAGCTGCTGTTGCTGTGTTTGTTGTTGCTGTTGTTGTTGTTGTTGTTTTAGTACGTTCTCATCTAAATCTAAGCCGTCGTCGTCGTCGTCGTCGTCGTCTTCAAACAAGAGCAGTATGCACACCGATTTTGATGACGACAATCCTGACACACACACACACACAAAACTATCACTGTTAACAACCGAAATAAGGGGCACTTTCCCTTCTGCGTCACAGCATCTTTCAGCATCATCATCATCATTATCGTCATCGTCCATTACCATCGGCAAAAGTTTTCCTTCTTTTTTTGAGTGCCGTCCTCTCAATCGTGTTCCCTTTCACAAGCATCAGCACTTTTTCAATTACGACCTAAATCAGAGAACCGAAAAGCTTTCTGCAAATGCAAACACATACCTTTTTTTGTGATGCGCAAGGAAGCGTTTTCTTCTTCGTTTTTCTACAGTGGCTCAACAACACAGGAGAAAGCACAAGGGAAACGAAAAGAAAAGAAGATGATGAAGAAGACGCTGACGAGTTTAGTTGGAATTGACGGAATAATTATGCTGCTGCTGCTGATGCTGTTGTTGTTGGCTTTTACGCTTCACTTTGAGTAGTGCTATGAGTGATGATGATCAAAGCAGGTTGCTTTTTGTTTTTGCCTTTCGTTGAGGTTCTCTTCAGTTAAGTGCTGTTGATGCTGTTGCTGTTTTTGTTTAAGAAACCGTCACAAATGAGCATTAGTGAGCATATTTGATGATGATGATGATGCTGCTGCTGCTGCTGCTGCTGCTGCTGATTGAAGAAGCTTGTGAACGAGAGCAGCCATTTCTGATTGCGGTTGCTGGAGAAACAAAAAAAAGGTTGTTGTTGTTGTTGTTGTTGTAAAATGCGGCGGCAATGTTTAAAATAATTTGATTTCATACCTTTCGCCACTTTTTTCTACCAAATGCCTAAGAAAGAGGAAACTCAGGAGGGGAGACTGAGAAGGTCGACTGTGAGCGAGAGCATCTGATGCGCTAGAGAAAGAAAAAGAAAGTAAAGTTATGAGCTGAAAACCGCTGCTGACGTCGTTTTTGACGCTCCAATTATGATGGATCGCTTTGCGCCATGTTTGCGCCATCCAACCAGTTTTTATCATTTCCCCTTGAGTCTTACCATCAGCAGTTTCATCAGACTTGGCTTGGTTTGGCGTTGATAAAGAGAGAAAGATGAGAATGAGCAACTATGAACTTGCTGTTGTCGTTTACTTCGAGAACGTTTTTAAAAAAAACAGAAGTTAAAAAGCAAAGTCGAGTTGTGTTGAGCAATCTTGGATCCTCTTTCAAACTGGACCAGATGACCACTGAGCCACTTTAGCTGAGGCTAGGAACGCTCACGCACGTTTCCTTGCTTTGCATTCACACACACACACTCGCACTCGCACTCACACATTCGCAAAACACAGTGTCTTTTTTCTCCTCGGCCTCCTCACAAGCCAAAACAACAACAACCAACACAACAGAAAAAAACGGTCGCTTTTCCTGCACGGCGGCGGCTGTCGGCGGCGACGATTGCAGCGGGCGAACTGATGAGAACTGAATGAGAGAACTGAATGAATGAGAGAGTGAGCGAGCAGCAGCAGCAGCAGCAGCAGCAGTAGTAGTAGTCGCTGGATCGTCGGGCGTCGGGCGCCACTAGAGAGAATCGAGAGAATCGAGAGAGAGAGAGAGAGAGAGAGAGAGAGAAAGAAAGAAAGAGAGGCTCTCCAATCTCTTGGAGCAAGCGGCGGCAATCCAATGGAAAGGCAGGCCAAAGGGAGCCAGACAACGGCAAGCACTGAAACACAGAGACAGAGAGAGAGTGTAGCTCGCTATCGCTAGGCGCGCTGTTGTCGCCCGCTGTGCCAAAGCGAGAGAGAGAGAGAGAGAGAGAGAGAGAGAGAGAGAGAATCCAAGAGGGAGCCAAAGTGAGTGGACCAAGGGGAAAAAGCACACACACACACACACACACATCGACTGAAAGAATGGAAGAAGAAGGCTCCCTCTGTCCTCTCCCCCCTCCTCTGACTAGCTGAGTGTGTGTGTGGGCGCCTATTCTTGGATTCTCTGCTGCTGCTGCTGCTGCTGCTGCTGATTCTCTAATGCTGCTGCTGATTCTGAGTGCAAAATGGCAGAGAAGCAGGCAGTGAAGCATCGACTGACGACGACGACGACGACGACTGCCGCCGCCGCCGGAGGAAGTACTTGCCAAACACTTTGAGTTGGTGAAGGGAAAAAACGCTAAATGAGAAAACTTGAAAGCTGGCTGGTTGGCTGACTGACTGACTGGTTCGTTGGCTAAAATCTCTAGTGAATTTTTCTGCTGCTGCTGTTGATGATGAAATCACTTTGCTCTGTTTTTTTGCCTTGCCTTGCCCTGCAGCTTCAACGGCGATGATGTTGAGGCGATGATGTTGATGAGTGCACAAAACACAAGTGAGCACCACTAAAAGTGAGGGCACCACTAAACCTTCAGACTGGAGGATACCTTCAGACGGGCTCGTTCAAAGGGGCTGGAAAAAAGCATCATCAAGATTGTTGATCAGAAAGCAGGAGGCTAAGAGAGCAGGAAAATTGTCTTGTCTTGTCTTTTGATGTTTTTTTCTTCAAACTCAAATTGTCAGACTAAATCAGACAGAGGAGTGGTAATGACTTTAGTTTCACTTTTTGTCTAGTTTCATGATTTTTGTTTTTTTGCTGTTTTTTAGAAATGGATCGAAATGGCAGTAAAGCGTGTGTGTGTGTGTGTTTTGCAAATCAGCGAACCAAAAAGAAAAGGGGAGTGATGAATGAAGAAAATTAAATAGAACTGTAAAGAGATAGTCAAGCAGCAGTAGGCACCAAATAGTTTTTCCAGGTATGTTTTGTAAATCAGAACATGGAAACACCTCTTTTAACGATGAGTGCACTGTGGTTGCCAGCAAAAAATCAAGTAGAAGATTCATTTGTGATTTCAGCAGAAATGAGACAAAAAACTGTGTGTGTGTGTGTGTGTGTGTGTGTGTTGGTAGTGGTAAACCAAAGCGAACCTGGCTGCAATATGACTAATGACGACAGCAGAAAAAGACAAGCCTAAGAAAGGAGGACATTTAATAAACTAATTTGAGAAGAGTGTCTTTTCTGATTTATAGTTTTATGCGGCACAGGAAATGCGTCCAATTTTTACTATAATGAAAAAAGATAAGTTGTTAAATCTACATTAAAGGAAAACAATCCATTATATCATTTACGATATTTTTAACATTTAAAAGTTGATAAAATTTTAAATTTGATTTTATAATAAACTCCATTTTAAAGTGTGGATTTTTATCATAAACGTCAACTGCTTTTACCACCAATGTTATATCATTTGCATAAATTTCTGAATTATTAAATGTAATGTAATAAAACGCAGTAAAATACACTTTAGAGTATAACTGATTTAAAATTTACATTTTTTATTTTATGCACAACACGATTAGGCTGCTTTACAAAAAACAGCCGTTGACGTTTTTGTTTGTAATTATTTTTATTGCGTTAAAAGACACACACACACACACACTAACACTAGTTTTAATGCACACCGATTTTCCCCGAACTGAGCCTGTTTGAGGTGCACAAATTATACTTTTAGACACCCGGTTGTTTTGGCAATAAAACTCAACAGTAAAGCACTGCTAACCTTACAAAACCATTAAATTTAATCACTATACGCACTAGCAGTGAACTTGCTTTTACATTTTAAATTAAAAATGACAAAAATTTAATTTAGATAAAAACAAGCTCAAATCACAACGATATTTCCTTTTATAAAATATCCTAATTTAAAATAAACTGGAAACACACTAATTAGTTCCGCATTAGGTTTAGTTTGCAAATAATTTAAAAAAAAGTTGGCTAATTGAAAACATAAAAAAGATCAGTTATAGCCGGATATTTTAAAAATTTAAAAAAGGAACAAAAAAAACATAAAAATCTAGTTTCTTTTTGATCAGTTTTGAGTCAATTTACAGTTCATTTAAAGGAAAAATGCAGTTAGAAAATCAGTAAAATGAATGAGGTGAATGAGAAGAAAAGTAAGCACAGTTACCGTAAAATTAAACAAAATTAAAAGAGCTGATTTCCTTTCAAAAGTAAGCAAAGCCTGATAGACTGCTGCCTAAAATGATTGACTGAGGTAAGGAAAGATAAATCACAATTTACAACCACTGCTATGTCTAATAGTTTTTGCTGAAAAAAGTAGGCTACCCGGCACTGCATTTGCACTGTAAGAATGAATGAACACTCGTACCATTAGTAATCCAAAGCACACACCAACACACACACAGAGGCAAGCTTTTTACAAGAAGGGCGCCCATTGGCAGAAAGCGGATTATTTATCTAATAATACCCAAGAAAAACAGGCTAAAACAAAAGGAGAAAAGGGGATGATGAGGCTGAGAAAGTTGGGGAAAACAACAAAATGACAGCCACAATAACATCACCACCACCACCACCAATAACAACATTACTTAGGGTGAAAAACAGTTGAAACAATAATAACAATATAAAATAGAAATAACGAGCAAACCGTCAGCCTTTCTGTCTGTCTGTCTGTTTGTCTGTTTGTCTGTCAGTCAGTCAGTCAGTCAGTCAGTGAAAGGAGCACCCAAGTTTGCCCGCTACCCCTTGCACAATCCCCTTTGCAAACAAGTGCGGAAATTAAAACGGAGGACCGTCTGCTGTTTTGGCTGCCGCCACAGTGAGAAGCCGCTTATTATTGCCATTATTTGCGAGCTGTTCTATTTATTTAGTTTTCCTTGTTTTAAGTGGCTTCCTTCCTCTTCTTCTTCTTCTTCTTCTGTGGCGTGCTGTGCTGTATTAAATGTTGGCTCATATTCAACACCAGACAGCGTCAACAGCGGCAACGACTGAAAAAAAGAGGACAAAAAGGCAAAGATCAATTCAGATTACTATTTGGCCTTTTCAATCTCGTCTAGGGCTTTTTAAATAACGTTTTTTTGCTAAATATGGGGTTAATAAAGGGAACGAGTAAACGAGCAAACTGAGTTTTTTTTAATGCAGCGTAAAAATAATGGGAGCCAACCACAGTTGAAGAAGAGCAAGTAAAGCGAGAAAAGGATAAAGCTGGCCGCCTCTTAAAAGAAGCCGCCTAAAGGCAAAGCCCTTTTTACGAGTAACGCAAAAAAGTTTTGTTTTACGTAAAAAGGGGCTTTGCCCAAGTTTATCCCAACTGCTGCACAACCGAACAAACAGGCTCTGTACATCCAGTGTCAACCAGCCCAAACCTGTGTGTCGTGCTTTTCCGCTAATGCTAAAGATTTTCACCACACTTCATCGTTTGCTGGGCGCCCACAGAAAAAAAAGTGCGTAGGCCAAGATGGCCTGAGCCAAGCATTTGTGCTGCTGCTGCTGCTGCTTCCAGGCAAGCAAACTTGCAAAGCTGTTGAGCAGCCACTGACTGACTGACTGACTTGAGTGGTAAACAGCTCCTCTTCTTTTTCTTCCTTTTCTTTCTTGTTTTTCTTCTTGTCAACAGCATCCCATCCCATCCCATCCTCATCATTTCCTCTTTGTCAACACCACTGCTGAGCCAGTGGTGGCAGACAGTAATTAGTTGGAAGTTGGGAGTAGAGGCAAATCTGAAGAGAGAGAGAGAGAGAGAGAGAGAGAGAGAGAGAGAGAGAGAGAGAGAG
>JAALOO010000999.1_pt1 | contig 21892 bp, 17 predicted proteins | sample 7257641 | NCBI WGS metagenome assembly JAALOO01 (sample SAMN14085613, study PRJNA598686) | mite metagenome | biome: ENVO:01001000; feature: ENVO:01001002; material: ENVO:01001226; isolation source: single female mite from University of Michigan culture on fish food culture... ...
TATTTGAGATTTTAGGCCATTCTCAAATTGATTTGAGACTTTTTTCTCTGTGTGTACGATAAGGCCACTACCATCAAGCAAATGGTAAATGGACTGTTGCTCAGTAGCATTAACAGGCAACAGCAAGGAACACAACTGCCAGCATCTGTTAACCTGTTTTTGCTTCTTTAGGTTATCATCACCACTCATCTTTAGAGAGAATGTGTGAGAGCCTAGCCTTAAACTAATTGCCAATGCGGGTCAGTCTGCACACTTTTTTTGTAAGTTAATAGACTGGTGGATAGTACCGCAGTGCACAGGGTGAGCTCTGTTTAACTTGAAAGATGAACACAACGAGTTGATGTTTAGCAGACAAATGCAGTAAAAAAGATGTTCAAGGCATTTAGCAGTAGTGTTTTCTGTACCAGAACAAAGTGGAACAGTTATTTGGTAGATTTGAATGAAAATATTACTATCTGTGCTATCAGTCAATGCAAAAGTTATTCGATGCCCAGTGTTTGGTTGTATTGAGCCTATTGAAGAAGGTTTCTGGTCGATTGACAGCGCAACAGTACACTGTAAACACATGCAAATGCATATGGTGTCTTGTAGATGAATCAAAAGACTACTCTGCTTGCGTGAAAACATAAAAAAATTGCCTGCCATTAGCCCTAATTGATCTTGTGTCGAACATTACGATTGATCATGGTCATTGAACCGGTAATGAAAGTCGTGCGCCGTAGAGCGCTGATGGGCAAGTGATTGCGCTAAGTAACGGTCAGCTGCGAGTGGTCACTTTGTTTGGTAAACATGTTTGCGGACATTTGCAGCAGTGATGCCCATCAGCAACGATTCAAAGAACATCTGATTGACGTACACTCATCAACTCAATTGTATTTCTCAATGTTTGTTTGAATTGCGCCATCGTCTTCTCTGTCACCGAAAAGGTGAGGAGCGATTACCAGTGTCTAACGGTAGAGGGGCACAACGGAATCACCGACTTCAAGACACTGCTTAACTGATGGACAAACTGTAGACCAGTAATCACGAAAGGTACTAGCTTGCCGTGATTGCTCATGCCAACGCCTCAAACCGCCGCTTGACAGAGAGAAACGTATAATGTGCATTCGAACGGTCTGATCTAACGGTCAGTGTTTTGTTTCAGCGCTGCCTCTGCTGCCAAAGGAGCCACCACGAGGCAAGCACCGCTGTTTAGGCACTGCTGTCCTGAGAACCTCCAATTGAGCGGCTCAATCAGCGGATTCAGTGGCAGTGCACTGTGTCTTGCGAATCGCGATTGGCCAACTGGCGACTGGTTCAGGTTTCACTTCCTTGTTCAGTAGACAGACAGACGAGCGCTCAGCAAGTGGCCATTTGCCCGACGGTACTCTTCTGGTGGTGGTGAGGAGAGAATGAGAGATAGAGAGATAGAGAGAGAAAGGCAGTGAGAGACACCGGAGTAGCACCGACACAGGTAGCGGTAGGTCACCCGCATCTAAATCATCGACCTGCCACACAAGTGCAAGCAGTGCTCGTCTGACAAGTCAGCCAGTGAACTACTACTGCTTACTACTACCACTGCAACCACCACTACCACAACCAAAGTGCCCCTTTCTCCCTCATTCCGCTGCTGCAGTAGTCACTGGTCAGCGCTTAGAGAACCTGCAGTTAACTGTAAATGCGAATGAGGGAGAGAACCATGTGAGCTAATGAAAAGTCTGCCGATAAGGAGAAGGCAGGTTGAGGCAATTGAGGAGGAGTGCATTGCCGACCAGCATCGCGGGGTCACCTGTTGATCGAGTGAAAAGTGCGCTGCATTCGCCAAAAAATTGCTCAAAAATGGCCACAACACAACAGGTGACACTCGGTGCCAACGAAAGTCCTCCTGTTTTGTTGGCGGAAAAAGTCGGCCAGAGGAAAAGCGTACCGAAGCCTATTAGTGCACGGGTTATGCATTTAGGCAACCAAGAGGAACTGCTCCTTTGCTTGCTCTTTTCTACTTGCCAAAGGTGTACCTAGGTGCTGAATTATTCACAACACTTGGCCTTACACAAACATAGCCATATCTGGTGACTTTTGTCTATTTTCAGACGACAACAAACTTTTCACTTGCCATAAAGATTGCCCAAAAACAATCGATAAATATTTTTAGTAACCTACCTACTAGCGTAAACTGTTGTGAAAGATTTTTCCGCTGATTTTGTGAACACCGTTCAGCAGTGTATCAATCAGTACACTGTCTATTTAACATTTTAACAGTTAACAGGAGTCACACTAGGGTGAATTCCGGAAAGCAAGCACACAATACATTGAGCACTTGGTGAAATCTTTTCAAACAGAAACCGCCTGGTCGATGGTAATTGTCGTGGATTGCAGTTCGATGGCACATCAACAGAGATACCAAGAGCATCAACAGAAGCAGCAGCAGCAGCAGCAGCTAGAGTGAGCCGCATTCCGCACGCCTTCCGTTTCTTGGCCGTCTACTGTGTTTACTGTGCAGAGTCACCTTTCAGCAGACAGAGTGGTCGGCCAGATGAGCCAGTTCTGTTAGAGGCACTTCGAACGCTTCGCTTGGCACCGCCGCCACCGTTGCTGTCGCCTGCTCGAAGAAGGCTGCTAAGGAAGCCACCAGTGATTTGAGGAAACCAGTTTCTTCAAGTGGTCGCCATCCGTCGACGCCGTCCTCTTCGCGAGGCCCGTTCTTCCTTTTTGGCCACAGTCTCGCTGTCTCGTTCTGTGACCAGTCTGCAATTTTAGAAGTGTCAGCCGTTTTCAACATATTTTGTCTTCTAATCCACTTTTTTATCAACGCATATTCTTTTTATAATATGAAATTTGTTTTCAGACTAATTATCTTTTTTCTTTTTGGTGTAACAGTGTAGTTTAATAATATTGCTCATCTGTTTTCTTTAACCAACCTTATAGCTAACTCTACTTACCGGTTATTACTGTTTTTCCGTCAGCACAACCGGTACATTCTTTGCATAACTCAAATCATCTTATCAAAGTGACCACCAACAAAAATGTGATACTTTAAATTTTAATATATTTTTCAAAGCCAAAGTGATCTAAAGTTAGCTAAACTACCAAAAAATTACAATGAAGAGAAGAAACAAATTGTTCCTGCTCAATTACAGGAAACATTGTGTTAATGGGCACAGTGCGACTACAGAAGCAGTAACCAACTCAACGCAATGTCAAAGTTTGCAAAGCCACCACTTAGACCCACCAAAACCCAAACACCAGTCATCTCACATTTCTCACATCATTTCATCATTTACTGTTCATTATCTCACCTTAACTTTCCTTGTGACATATTTCGCACTTGCCACCGCCCAATCACACACTGCCCAAAGTTGGATATCCACCTTACAGACCTCAAACGAACCAAGGTGGACCACAAATTCGGTGGCAGACTCAACAACTTCTACCCCAGCGCTCATTGAGTCATTCAGCAGCGCCAGCTCATCACATGCACACCCTTCATCTATTGTAAATACAACAGGTAAGTTTTTATCGGCCGGTAAAAAAGTGGTAATACAGTAGAAATACTTCAAAGTAGCATTGTCGTCTACCACCTGCTGTCTAATTTGTTTTCGCCGTCTGTTCAGGTCAATGGTCTCTGGTTTAGTTGAGCTAGTGCAAGTAGGGAAGAAAGCAAAAAAGCAGCTAGAGGGACAAAAACTCGCATATCGTTACAGTTTAGAGTGTGTGGCACGTCTGCCACTGCACAGAATGTGCTAATTCAGCTGACTACTGTTTGATAATTATAGATTAGATGCGCCCAGTGGCGTACTTTCTCAACCGCAGTGCATTGTAATCACAACGGCGACGTGATTTACCGTGTTGCAGGCAGTACAACACACAACACGCGCAAATGACAATGCCCATCTACTTACTGTTTGCCTAATTGTCCGGTTAACTTTTCATTTCTGGCAATTCATTTTCACTGTCTCTCCTCGGCACGTTGAATGAGTTCACAATGAGTTTGCAGTAGGATCACACAAACTAGAGATCTAATGTGATGGCAGAGCAGCGCAGGCACTGTTGTTTGCTCTAAGACAGCATTCAGACGACAAGTCATTGGTGTCATCCGGATGTGTCTGGGCGCTTTGTCAGGTTGGCACACTTCAAAGTCAGTAAAGGCTATTCTGTGGAGAGCAGTCGTTTCACTTGCTATTCAACTTGTTACGTTTTCTCTTCACCTGTCATCATCGTTTTCTTCTCCTTTCTAGACCATTCAAATGCTAATCATCAAAATAAGACAGAAGAAGAAAAGAATCATCGCAGCTCATCACAACGCGACCCAATTAGCAGGTCAATGCCTTTAGCCTCAAAACGCCCTAAATCTTTGCCAAATCAATCACAAAGGCAATCAAAATTGGGCGAGGAATTTCCCATCGGGTCATCTGGAGAAACGCTGCCGGTTGAAAAACGGAGTGAACGCATTTCGAGTGGCTCAAGTGGACCAGCAAAGCCGAAAGGGCCTGGAAATCAGCCTTCTTCAATGGATGACATCATTGGTGGACTGCTTACTCTTATGGGTGGAAACATGAAACTTCCTCCTGGTTCACAACAACCTCCCACTAGCGGAAACAGTGCTTCAGATAAACTGAGTCATTTGCTTGCGAATTTAGGAGGAGTCCAAAAAGCGCGACCGCCTCAAAATGCTCAACGACCGCTTATTCCTCCGTTTAGCTCTTTACCAAACTTGAACTTGGCAAAACTGCAAAACCGACTACCAGGTGTCCATCCCGGTGGCAATCAGTTTCAAATGCCTCCTGGAAATCAGTTTCCAATGTATCAAAACTTTCCTTTTATGCCTCTCATGTCAACAGCTTCTGGAGGAAGACCAGCCATTCCTCTTGGTGGAGCTGTGGGCGGGAATGCTCTTCCAAAGCTTCCGCCAAATTTACCACCAATCAATGGCATGACCAGAGCAGAGATGGATGCTCTTTACTCTCAGTTTATGAGTAGTGGAGGCCCAGACAAGGCAGTTTTGATTTCTAACTTGCTGAAAATGGCAGAAAGTAAACCCTTGCCACCTGGTCTTCAGCTACCGCCCGGATTAATTCACCCATCAAAGCCAATGACGCAACCAAAAACGCACATTAATAGTGGACTTCATGAGGTTTCGACCGTTCAGTCCACCCTGCTAATGAATACCATGCATCCAATGACTGACCCATCACCAGGCAACCGAGTACAATACACAAACTCAATAGCCAACGAAGAAACGCCACAAATAATCACAATGGCCGAAGAGCCTAGTATCTTTGAAATGGTAGTCAAACACAAACTGGGACCAAGTGTGCTGCCTTCGAGTAGTGTCATTGCCGCACAAATGACTCCTTCAGTGGCACCTTCCATTAGGCAGTACATTCGTCCCAGTAAACCAGTTGATTCTTCAAAAGCTACAGTAAACTTTCAGACTAATCCTCAAGACGTGGTCGTTCAGGAGATTCGCAACCAACATGGTCACCATGCACCAAAAGAGTCTACCCAGAGTTCCTCCTCGTCCAAAACTGACATCGTCTATGGGAAACGCATTACAAAGCCGGCACACAACAACAACAACATCCAGCACAGCACCACCCCCTACCTGCAAAGCACACTGATGCCATCCTTCAGTTCAACAGCCCATATGGCGCCCAGTAAAACAGCTCACGATTTCGGTCCCAGTATTAGTCAGCCGGCCCCACCGAGCAGCAGTGTCTTCGGCAAACCCATGGTAGTGCCAGTTGAGGTGGATGATGGCGTTAGACCAAAGGTCGGCAGAGGGGGCGTCTCAACTGCAGCCATTCTGCCCACTTCTTCAATGATCGATCCAACTCGAACGCTGGACGGCACTCGAAACGTAGTCAGCAAAAGTACTGCTTCCTACCTGCCGACGGGAAAGGGAAGCAGTACTTCGGGTGCATCACAAACAGCCAAAGTTGGAAACAGTAAGGCAGGCATTCGCGATCCGCCTCCATCTTCTGCTAAACCATACGTTCGCCGGCCTCAGTTTAGGCCAAGGCCAAACGTGCCCATTGTGCGCATTGACACGTGCATCGTCGGTGATGACTCTACTTGCGACATTTCTCTCAATGAAAAGTGCCTAACTGAGCTTGGTCTGAGCTCTTGTCAGTGTCGTCCGGGTTTTGCGCGTATTCAGCCACGAACGAATTGCATTCCAGTGCTTTCGCTATCGCTGTCATTTAGAATTGACAAAATGAATGGCAACAAGGTGCAGTTTACAAGACCATTGCTGAACTCAAACACCGAAGAGTACCAGTATCTCGAATATGAAAGCATCATTGCGCTGAACTCGATGTTTAGTGCCACCAAGACACTGGCCACTGAGCTCATGGGCGTGAAGGTGAATCGGTTCTATTCAGTTGGCGGGAAAACGATTGTCAACGCCACAGTAAACCTGCGAGCTGAGTCCAATGAGACTGGCAGCACTGCTGTGATCACGCCAGGCACCATCAAACGAACGCTGCAGCAGGAGTTGATGCAGGTAATTGCGTCCACTAATAACCAACTTGGAGACTCTCAACTGTGGGTAGACTCAAACTCCAATGCCATCACTCGAATCGATGATCTCAACGAGTGCTCCAGCGCTGATCATCACGACTGCTCCAAACACGCTCGGTGCTACAATGAGTTTGGCTCTTTCCGCTGCGAGTGTGAAACGGGCTATGAAGACAAGTATTCGGAGGATAAGCACAAGGCCGGACGACACTGCGCCTCTTGTTCCCCGTCACACTGCTCCAACCGGGGCGAATGTCTCATCGTGCGCGGAGAGCGAGTCTGCAAATGCAGAGCCAACTTTATAGGGGCTCAGTGTGACATTGACGCAGAAGTTTTAGGCGTTGCAGTTGGCGGATCTATTGCTGCCCTCATCATCATCATCATCACCTTCATCTGTTTGTACATGTGGAAGTATGTCTTTTTGCAACTATTTTATGGATTTTAGCACTAACTATTAAAACTATTCTTTTAGTCAACGGTTCAAGCAGGAACAGCAAAAAATTGAGGCGATGTCTGCGGCGAGTGGTCACACTTTTAGCTACGTGAACAAGCATGGCCCGCCGACCATGTCTCGCATGTCAATTGATGAGCGCTACGGCCGCTCCTGGGCCACTCACTACTCTGACTCGCAACAGCATCTACTGGCCACATCAACGGCTGGTTCAGGCAACTCAAACAGCACCAGCAATGCTTTCTACGGAGTGGTAAGTCCTTCTAAACTTCCTGATGTGAGTCGTTCTTTCACAGTATCCTTTTCCTTTTCAGGCTTCAGAGCATCATCAAGTGGGAGGACAGCCAGTGTATGCCACTCCAGTGAGAGTGATCGGACAGAACGGAGGAGGCACCTCCAACAACGGCACGGCAACCCTTGGCCACGACTCCTATGAACACCAGCAGATTCCCTACCCAGACTATGCGCCCTCAGTGCGAAGTGGAGCTCGCTCCTTGAAAGGAAAGCCAACGAATTCGACTGGCACAACTAGGCAAACTAACCTGAGTGGGCACCACAGTTTGCACTATCCATCCTACGCAATGGTAACTGCTTTACTATTTCAATCTTTTCATTATCAGCTTCTCATCCAATTACCCTTTTTAATTTGAAACACAGAAACTTGCACCCGATTCGTACAATGAAACTGAGTTCTCTACCCGTGAACTAATATACTCACCAGCTCACCTATATGCTACGAATCCGCGCTCAAGTCATGGTTTTTACTCCTAAAAGCTTTACTACATTAACCAAACAAAAAATACCAAATGGCCAAAGAATATTATATATTTGTAAAATAAAGTTTGAGCCGACCCAGTGGTGGTGAGTCAATATTGCTGATGAGTAGAAAGGGAGGATTGTAAGAAATTGAGAAACACTAAATGTTTTTGTCCAGAGCTGGCAATCGCCTGCTTAAGTATGTTTCTCTTCCTGTTCCCCACTTGCTGCAAACAGTTTCGAGTAGAACGAATGATTGACGCCGTGAGTCACTTTCAAGTGCTCTTTCGCCTTGACGCCAAACTCAAGCAGGTCTTCTTCAATCTCATGTCCGCTGAGGCTCGCAACAGGTGCGACAGTGGTTGCAGCGACAGCATTCTTCGTCGCCGATGAGTTTGCCTGCTGAGAAGGGGGTTCTTGTTCACTGAATCGATGCTGATTTACTAGAACAAAACGCAAAAACTCGCGATAGTAGAGGGAAAGACAAGGGTGATATCCAGCCTCTTTGTAGTAAGCTTCCTGTAGTTAACAGAGTATAAAAGAGCGGTATTTACTAAAAATATAACACCTTTCAACTGGTGATTCTTTCAACAAACCTGCAATCGCAGTCGCTGTTTGTAGAAGCGATACAGCTGACTCCAGTTGATGTCACTCGAAGTCTTGTTGAAGGGAGCATCGGTGTTCGAAGAGTTGGTCTGCAGCATTGAATCAATGAGTCTATTAAGTACATCAAAGGATTTGTAGTTTATTCCTGCGTCAAACGCCTTTTCACTGTTCAATGTCTCTGAGCATCCACGAGAGCATGCACAGGTGAAAAAATAACGATCTGCAAGTATGCTCTGTCGTTCAACACGGGGCTGTATGTCTTGCAGGTAGTCAATGTATATTTGCTCGCCTTTGCAAATTGGCGAAAGCGCTCTTATTTCCAGCAACATGCCATCGCCGGAAGCACAAGCGTTCGGCACACAACTGTGGTCAAAGACGGAAGCCTCGATGTATAGGGCGGAACCGCAATGGTCGATCTGAACGTCAGTTGCATTGTCGGTGACTGCCGAATAGTAAGAGTCGATTCCAAATGAGTTTACGTGCAGCTAAGAGGGTAACAAAACATGTACTGATGAGCTTGTTATTCTTCTGATTGGCCAAACTAGAAACTTACCAAACCGTAAGCGCGCAAAAGAAGATCATAATCATAATTTTCAATTTTGTAGAGTTTAAAGTAGTTGAGTATACCTTGAAACTGGGGCGTGTCCTGAAATGTCATCAATTAGCAGTAATCACTCGATAAACCATTTGCAAACATTTCAAATCGTCATTACCTTTAACTCATTGGAGTGACATTCCATGTCATCAAGTCTGCGGGTCATGCCATTGTGCAGTCGATATTCTCGTGTTCGCACTTCCGGCTGGTTTATCATCAGTAGGACTAGCCTAAGAGTTAGCCGTTGCATGTAATCAAAGCCTTTGCTTTCAAACCTACATCAGAAGAAGTACCATTAGTGATGGTGAACTGAGTGTTACGGTGACAAGTGGCCTACTACTCACTGCAGCTGCTTCTGTCGCGAGAGAATGGGACACTCCAGCTGGTGGATTGAATGGCTGTCCTGGCACTGTCGACTGCAGTAGTACACTTTGCGACACTTCGGACAGACAATGGTGCTGTCCACTTTGCGCATACAACTGTCGCAGGTGAAGAGGCGGTGTTCATACTTTGTAGTTGCCACTAAGGGCATTCTACATTCGACGATTATGTCGCCGGGCTCATAGTTTCGGTCGGCCTGGGCGATTGAGTCGGCCATCGTCTTTTCGGCAAAGTGATCGGCACTCACTCTTCTTCACTTGTGCACCGCTGCTGCTGTTGCAGTAAGTTTAGTGAATAGCAGGAAGAATAGTATACACACACTGAGGATGCGAATGAAATTCACGCCAGTTTGTCGACTAGCAAGTGCAGTGCACTACTACTATTCAGTGCACAACTTAATAAAAAAGTCTATTTTTAGATACCAGCTCGCAGAAACTCCAGATTTAGAATGCCTTCTGAAGTGTGTCTGAAGCTGAGAAGAGTCTCAGAGTGAGGACGACGGGAAAGAATGTAAAAAGCACACGACTAGGTCAGTAGAAAAAGGTCACATTTTACTGGGTATCAATCGGTACAGAATGCAGATTAAAAGTAAGCAGTATCTTCGGTGAAGGCAGTCGCGATGCGAAAATCCTTTTTCGGGCTAATCAGGCAGTAAAGGCGCTGAGAGCTGGGTCGAGAGTAAGGCGCTGGTCTGGCGACTGTCTGCGTGCGAAAGATGAACTCTTTGCCAGTTGGTGCGGGCAGTTGAGGAACCGAAAAGACGAGACGCTTTTTTTGAGTTGTGACTTCTTCCGACTCATCAGACAAACTGTGGTGATCTGGCTCCTCCGAATTGAGCCCAACGCGATCACCGACACTGGTTGATGACTCGTACTGAAACCGACTGCTATCTGAAAACATGCGTACCACAAGACTGGATATACAGTTAGAGCTGGAAAACTCTACATCAGGCTCGAGCAGTAGTCGAGTAACAAACTTAATGAGGTCGTCCTTTTGAAAGGTACCTAAAATTGCGCTTCCCAGTTTTGTAGCTGATTTTAAAGTTGTTCCACGGTTTGAGGCGGTTCGAGAATCGGCTTGCTTCGCTGCTGTCGTCTTTTGAGCAGAGGTGTACAAATCCTTAAATGGCTTTTTAACATCAGACTCGTAAGCAAAAATGACTTTTTTGAGTAAAGAGTAGAACTTGACCACTTCGAATTCAACTGTAGAGAGCTCTAAGCATAAGCCATCATAATCACCTCGATTGAATTGAACTTCAAAGGAGTTAAAATCAAAAGGCAACAGCTCAACAGTGGTAGCTTTAGGTTCTGAAATGTTATTGCTAACAAAGTCGAGAATCTCTTGACGAAATTGTAGAATTTGTATTAGCGTTGCCTTTGCCAGTATAGGGCCAATTAGTTCAATGAGCTGGTTGACGGTTACATTTTGCAGCCAGTGGAGAATTCCCTCTGCCTCTTTTGTGTAGTCAAACAGTCTTTTCTGTCTAGAAATGGGCACTTGACGTGCTAGTTCCCATATTTCTCCCCACATGGTTGATTCACGCATCCGACGACTCAACCCGAAACGAGGGACAGCTTTTTTGTTACTACCTTTGGACGACTTTTCATGGTCCTCAGTGTCTAACTCAATCCAATCACGGGGTGAGTGCCACCGAATAAAATCCTCAAAAGTAGCACCCGGATTGGCTGCTTTGAACGCCTCCATGTCGGAAAGCAAACCCGATGATTGAAGGCGAATTTTGAGTTTTACATCTTCAGGATTGTTGCTCATCGCGGCAAGTGTCTGCATCTGACGGTAATGATGATCTTCAGTCATCGGGGCTGGGTCCTGCGTCACAGGAATGTATATTGGTCGGTTTGGTTTCTCCAACAAGTACACTACGTTTTTGGATGAATCAGTAAAAACTTCCAATTGCCCTTCAGGTTTGTCGGCATCAGTGGTCGACTCAGGTTCGTCTTCAGGACAATCGAAAAACTCATCTTCATCATCCTCATTTCCGTCTTTTTCAGATAACTTGTCATCAAGTTTTAAACTAGTAGTGCTCTTTTGTTCCCTTTTAATTTTTTGCTGAATGCAACAGTTGAGCATTTGCAGTTTTTGATGAAAAAGACAGTTTCCGTAATCAATGCTCTCTGTTTGCTGGGCATCTATAAATGGCAGTAGTTGACAATTCTTCCAATGTGAGCGTAGTCGTTCCACAAAAACACTCCATATGGCAGACACTGTAGATATGTTTTTCTGCTCGGTAAAAGAGTTGGCCAATAAAAGGGAAATTCGCCAAGAAAGTGAGCCCACAGGTGATGATTTCAGTTGGGCGCAGTTGGGATTTTCGGAATCGTCCTCAAGTCCTTCAGAAGCAGTCTGTTCAAACAAAAACTTTACACTGTCGTCGGCATTTGACAATTTTGCACCATCAGACGCAAAGAAATTCTTTTCCAACTGTCCAAAAACATTTTTCTGAACGTTAAACAGCTGATTTGATATCTGGTTAGAGGGAGATGCCAATCGGTCAAGTGCAGAACGAACGTCGACGTCAGAAGGATCGCTGCTTTCGATTTGCTGGCCACAAGCTTGTAGCAATGCTGATTTGTACTTGTAGCGCAAATTGATGAAAGCATAAAGCCATTCGGTAGTATGGCACAGTACAATGCTCGACTTTTGTGATTTAGGATCAAGAAATAATGCTCGAAGAGACCACTTGGGAGCACTTCGTGGCTGTAGATCACTGTGAAATTCATTGTCCGTTATCAGCTCTTCAGACACTGAAGGCCAAGTGGTAGCCAACTGTAGCTGCTTCAGTGGATCAGCGTACTGGTTGGCCACTAGCTGAAAGCTGATTGGCCGGAAAAGCAGCTCGAAAGGTTTGAAATCCGCCCGAAAGTAAACAAACTGCTCCAAGGCAGGATGATTAGGCGCATTGCCATTGAATTGAAGATACTGTGGCGGCCAAGCTGATAAAAGGTAGGTAAATCTGATTGACATTCGAATTTTAGATTGCTCAATGGGAGAATTTGCTGGGGAAGTCTTTTCACGGTGCACTGAAGAATATGAAAAGATGGGATACAACTTTTTCTTAAACAGAACCATCAAATCGGAAAGGTACTGGAAAGATGGAGGCACATCAGAAAACTGGATCATATCAAAATACGTTCGGTAGCCGTTGTTGATATTGAGAACACCAGAAAAGAGACGACGACTAGGCTGGCAGATTTGACAAAAGAAAGGCACTTCACAGTTGATATTATTCAAGGCAATAGCAGAAGAGCCGAGTAAGTGGCGAATCCGATCTTCGGTGTCAATCGTCTCGAGCTTCAAAGGACAGAGTACTATAAACTGACTGAAGCCATAGTAGCGAACAAGCGGATGCCCAGAGGCTGGCCAATCATGGTCAATTGAGTTCATTTCTCGCCAAGCTCGGTTTAGTGGGCGCATTGACTTTGATGATGGTGGTCTTTCGGTTGAAGTGCTTTCAAGTTTTTCTTCAGGCTTTGCATTTTGAAAGGTGTAAAGCGTCAGTGTAAAGGCCACTTTGCCAAACTTGAGCTGGTCTTGCTGTTGTGTCCACAGGCTAGGGTCAGAGAAAAGCTTTGAGGAGGCTGTAGTGGTAGATGCGCCCTGTTGTTTAGCACCAATTTTATCACTTTTGGCGTCATCTTCCTCAAGAGAAAGATCATCATTTGCTCCACCAAGGTTCCATTGTGTTAGTATTTCCTCTAAATCGGCAATGAATCGTTCCCAGTCCGAAGAAGTGCTAAAGTCATTGATCTCAAACACATCTTCTTCAGACATTGTCGCATCGGCCTTTTACTTCTGACAGCTGGATCTGCAAGTAAAATTAATGATATTTAGCGTCTCTAAAACATTACAAACTTGCTTACGTTAGAAAAGAAACTGCTTTGAAAGTTCAGTCGTGTTTTTAGCTTTGGTGCTTTGTGTACACTGTACAGCGTCACAGCTTTTATCTATCGGAAGAGTGCATGGCGCAACCTGGTGGCAAATGTAGTCCAAAAGATTCCGTTCAAATCAGCTGATCTTGACACCCCGAAAGCGGCCAAACAAGTTTTCCCTTTGGGTTGATGACCAACGATGCAAACTGCCGTTTAAGGAATCTTTTATCAAGCTCAAAGTTTAGCAGGCTGACAAGGTTTCAAGCATTTTTGTTTAGCTGTAAAGATGAAGGCATTCAGAATAAAATCTGTGCCCAATTTTTGTTTGCTCATACTCACATTTTGCTACCTGCTCCAAAGTAGCATCCAGGAAGGTTTGTATTTGGTGTTTACCGATTTTTCGTTATAAAATATTTTTACATACTTATAGACCTTATCGACGATCAGCGAAATGATTTGCCGGTTGAAACCATCACTGTTGAAGATGATGTTTACGTTTTAGATCAGTCCAATTATGACAGCTTCATTGCGACTCATCGAGTGGCTCTTGTTGCCTTTCTCGGTTAGTAACAAATCAATCTGACAAGCAAGTTAAAATAAATTTTTAATTGTGTTTTCTCATTTAGCAAGCTGGTGCGGCCACTGTACAGCTTTAAAGCCAGAGTATGCTGCAGCTGCAAAAATACTTAGCGAAGATAATATCGCACTGGCAAAGATTGACGGACCAAAATATTCTGATCTCGCCAAATCTCATGACATTCAAGGATACCCTACAATGTTTGTCTACCTCAACGGCACCAAAATTGAATATGACGGTCCGCGAACTGCTCAAGGAATCGTCGATTACATGCGCTCAGTAGCTGATCCAAACTACAAACCACCTGAAGATTCGGTTTTGACATTAACCGAATCGACTTTTGATTCGGTGTTGGCCAAAGAATCGCTCATTTTAGTGGCATTTGTTGCACCATGGTGTGGGCATTGCAAAAGGTATATGGAATTTCCTTGAGGTTTTTCGTATCATTAACTTAGATTTTCTGCAGATTGAAGCCCGAATTCGAGCGTGCGTCAAAGCGATTGTTGCAACTTCCGGTTCCGATCAAACTAGCCAAAGTTGATGCAACTGCCGAAAAGGAACTTGCAACCAGATTTGAAGTAAAAGGCTACCCAACAATTTTCCTTTTTCGAAATGGTGGGGCAAAACAGCAATCATACAAAGGACCTCGAGATGAAAACGGCATCGTCGAGTACATGAAATCGATGCAGAAATCTCCCAGCAAACTAATCCAGTCTCGGGAGCAGCTGCGAAAACAAATTCAAAACGACGTGCCAACTGTGGTAGGATTTTTTAATCCTTCACAAGATTCTTCGCTTTTTGATCTTTTTATAGACGTCGCATACGATCAGTTTGATGCGGCTAATCATTTTGTGCACTTAGAAGACGAAAAATTAGTTTTCGAACTGAAGCAAAAACTAAATTCAGTCATCCTTTTCGTACCCCAGTGGTTTAAAAGTAAATACGAGCCGAATCAGTATAAACTCCAGCTGGTATGTTATTTAACTTGGTAGCTTTTAAATTCTGTTAACACTTTCATTTTAGGATGATTCGAGTAGTTCTGAACAAATAATGCAGCTCATAAGAAACCACAGTGCTCCATTGGTTGGTTATCGAAATGGAGCCACATATTCTCTGTACGCTGGAAAGTACCCACTGGTTGTCGTTTACTATGATGTAGATTTCAGTTTTGATCATCGAAAGCGTAAGTAAAAACCCTTTTTGATAAAAAGTTTACTAAATTGCTTTTTTGAAATGATTTTCCTACTAGAAACTTTGCTGATTCTCGAACAAGTTCAAAAAGCGGCAAACAACTTCAAGGAACAAGGCGTGCATTTTGTAATTTCAAATGAGAAAGACAGTGAACAAGAGCTTAAAGATCTTAAACTAGAAGACAGTGGGGAGGACGTCAATGTGGCCTATTTTGCCAGTCAGAAGAGGCGTTATGCGATGGAACCAACAGACGAGTTTAATGCGGAAATTCTTACTGAGTTTGTGCAACAGGTGCGCAGCGGTGATCTATTGCCAGTAATCAAATCTGAGGTGAACCCAGCAAAAAATCCTGTTAAAAACTTATGGACAGTTGTAGGTGATACTTTTGATCAGATTGTGGTACAGCAAAAGAAGGATACTTTATTAGCGTTTGTAGCCCCTTGGTGCGGACATTGCAAAGCATTTTTACCCGTTTTAACAGAGCTGGCAGAATCGCTCACAGATGAATCAGCTAAAATTCAGATTGCTAAAATTGACGGCACGGCAAATGATTATCCCGAACAATTTGAGGTAACAGGCTTTCCCACATTGTACTACGTCTATGCTTCAAATCCGTTTACACCGACTGCCTATGATGGCGACAGATCACTTGAAGATCTGAAAAAGTTTGTTCATGACAATTTACAAAAGTCATCACTTGCCAAAGACGAACTGTAACACTTTTATACAATTTGGGTAAAACTAAATATAAATACATTTCGTTAAAATCAACATTATAACATTTTTAATAAAATAAATATTTTAAAGAAGGCGGTAAGAAGACTGTAAGTATTGTCAGAAGTTTTGTTCCAGAGAGCAAATAAGAACGAATAAGAAATGGTCAATAGAAAATGTATAAAGCAATAAATAAACAAATAATACAGTAATGAGAAAAGGAGGAGGATGGCAGCATTCAAGAGAGCAAATTGTCCGCGCTGGCTCTGCACATGAATGATAATGAAAATGTTTGGGAGAGTAATGCACTTGACATAAAAACAGATTCACAGAGGCACAGAGGCTGGGGCAAAGATCACAGCCACAGTTTGGGAGTTGATGAAAGATGGGAAGAGGGAGGCAAAGGAAAGCACTTTACAGTGATGTTACTAAGCAGGTGTGTTTAGGTTACCGTCGACAGGCACACTCGGGCAATGTTAGGCATTACAAGCTGAAGTAGATGGCAAAGCTCTGAATCCTTTTCATTTGATCTTCGCAATTTCAAAGGAGAGCTGCGAATTTGTTTATATGTAGTCGTCAATAAGTAAATCAGTTAGTAGTATTAATTAATTAGTTAAAAATAGCAATAACTCCTACTATGTACACGACAAGAAAGTGGACGCTGATATATAAATAATATAAAAAATAATAATAAAGCACATCGAAATGCAGGCGACTTCGATAACACAGTTCCAAATGGGAGGCGAATAATGATTGCAGATAGCAAATTTAAAATGAAAAGTGTCGTCCGCTTGAGAAGAGAGAGAGAGAGAGAGAATGATTGCAGCTACAGTGAATGGGGCAGATTCTTTGGCTTGAACTGAAGAGAAGAAAAGGCTAAAGCAAGTCTGGATTTGTTGTTTCGATGATGGTAGTTGTTGTGGTGGTGGTCGATGTTCACAAGATGATTTTGTTGGTTGCTCACAGACTTAGCCAACACCTGATCACTGCTGGGTGATGGCTCTCTTTGCGTCAAACTTGATGCCAATCTTTTGGCCAATTTCATCTAAGCATGCAATCGTGTACTTCATCATCTCATCAGTGTGCGCAGCAGAAAGGCAAAATCGGGCACGGATGCCGATCAGACTAGTGACGGGAAAGGCAGCACCAGTACTGGCAATTCCCTTTGACAGTAGATTACTGATTAAGCACCTAAACAGAAAGAAAGAAAGAAAGAAAAAATAGTTAGCAAGTTGCATCAACAAAAGACTGAGAGAGTGCTATTAATACTTTAGCAGTGAAGGCGAGTAGACCATGATGGGCACAACTGGCGAGTCATCGTCACCGTCAATATGGAAACCCAGTTCTTTTAACTTTTGTCGAAAGAAGTGTGTGTTCTTCCTCAGCTGAACTATTCTCTGCTGTACATCACACATTGCCTTGTTTTGATTGTTGTTCTTGTCCATCGCCAGAAATTGGTCCAAAATATAGGATATCTGGTGCACTATTGGCCGCGCCATGGTGGTGCAGTAGTAGAAGCTAGGCGAGGACGATCGAATGTAGTCGATAATTCGTTTCGAGCCGGCAATGTAGCCGCCAGCAGCCGCGAAACTCTTGGTAAAGGTGCCCATCAGAATGTCGACATCTCTAGGATCACAGCCATAGTAGTCGCAAATGCCACGACCGCGAGAACCCATCGCACCGATGCTGTGCGCTTCGTCCATGTAGAGGTAGGCCTTGTAGCGTTTCTTTAGGCGAATCACCTCAGGAAGATTAACAATGGTGCCCTCCATGCTGTAGATGCCTTCAACAATGATGATGATCTTCTTCCACGGTACCCTACTAACTTCACCTAAACTGTTTGTCTTGTTTGGCTGACCGTACACAATGGCGTTGCGCAGTAACTTTTCCAAATGATTCATATCTGATTTAATTTAATAAAAATTGCGATCATTGTACCATATGTCAACAAACAAAAAAGGCAAACAAGGACACTTACCGTTATGCTTAAATACTTGCACCTTGGCGCCGGACAGTTTACAGCCGAGAATCAGCGAAGCATGATTGTTTTGGTCTGAAATCACCAAGCTGCCTGGTCCAAAAAGGCATGGCAAACATAGGGCGTTAGTAGCAAAGCCCATTCCAATGACGACGCTGTCTTCGACGCCCAAAAACTGTGCTACCTGAGTTTCGAGTTGAACAAATTTATCAAATGTACCTAAATAAATAAAGCAATTAATTAATTAATGGCAAAAGAATAGACAAACGGCAGACATTTTAGGTAAATAAAAGATAATGAACTGTCAAGTAGCAGGGCGGCAGTTTCCACAACTTACCTAATTCATTGGGAGAGGAGCCAAGACCGACGCCAAATTTAGGAAGCTCATCGCGAATGGCTTCGATCCGAGGGCCTTCATTTTCGGCATATCCTAAGTAGTTGTAAGAGCCCATATTGATGGCTTTAATCGTCCGACCAGTGTATCTGCAGAGTTTTGAGTAGAAGCAAGGGTCTTTTAAATAAGTACAAGGGAGGCACTCATTTGCTTACTAACTTCCAAGATGCATTGTAAGGGCCGTATTTGCGCTCGAGAATGTCAATGACAGCTCCGGGCACTGAGCTGATTGGATGACACCACATGTCGATGAGCCGGTGAATGATGTTGCGAATGTAGAAGGTGGCGAAGCTGGAGAAGAGGGCATTGTAGCCGTCGCGGTTGCGCTCCACCTTCTCGAAGCTCTGCAGCAGCCCATGTCGGCGGAGGAAGTCGTTCAGGTGTCCAAAGAGAAACAACGTACCATGGCACAGGTAGTTGCATAAGATCATGTAAAAAGGAACTTGCGGTGAGTGGGTGACTGGTGCCGGTCTGCTGGCTGGCGTCCGCGGCTTCTGCACAGACAGACACATTTCGGCAGGCAGACTGCTGAAGGCGACAATAGCCAACGTGAGAGAGAAGGAGAGGGAGAACGTGAGAGAGAGGACGGCCAAAGTGAAGGCGAAAGTGAACCACCGGCGAGGGCAGAGGAGTGAATCGGGCGCCACCATCGCCGCCGTGCACAGGGAGAGAGAAACTGACTGAGTGGGCATCGTTATTAGGACGGTCAATTACGAGCTGTCGTGTGCAGCAGTATGACTATCCATTGCGACTGCAGCAGCCCAGACGGTGGTCACCACCAGCCAGAGGAAGGAGAGGGAAGAGAAGAAAAGGGTGCAAAGTTGGTTAGTTTAGAAGAAGCAGGAGTTGCAGTACGATCAAATGAAGCAGCCCAATGGAGCAGTGCAGTGAACGGTGATACAGTGCCGGCACTAAGTTGCCGCTCGATGCAGAAAGATTAATTGGCTACGGCAGCTGCGCGCATTGAAGCCACAAGGTGTCAAAAGGAAGGAGGCGTTAATGAGAGCAAGCATGTGCAGCCGCATTCACACACACTCTCACTCACTCGTCTCTGTCTGTCTGCTTCAGTGTGGCAGTGTGGGTGAGTGTGTGTGCTCTGGTACACCATTGCATAGGTCACTGGCCAAGCAGATAAGAATGATGAATCATGCAGAGAGAGGCGTGCCCTGCTCATCGGCGTCGCCTGTTAAATAGATGAGGCCATCTTCGACCACCTCTATCTTCAGCCGGTGATGACAGCAGACCGTTAGGCTTCACTACCTGCTAAATTGTTAGTTCTTAAACTGCAGTAATCTTGGTAGTGGAAAGAAGTGTAGTAGTAGTCGTCGTAGTAGTAGGAAGAAGTCGTAGTAATATAATGCAATGCTAAATCGAAAAGTAATTGTCCCAACAGTGGCATTGCTTATCACCAGTTATGTGACTGTAGACAGGCAGACTGCAGCTCACTAATGCGATTAGTTTAGTATTTGCAAAAATGCATGGCAATTAAAATTATGACCAGCACGAGTAGTAATCCATCGGAGTAAACTTTTTTTTCTTCTTCTGTCGAAGGAAAGTAGCCAAACCCAGTTTGGTGGGAAAGAATGCTTCTAATGCAAAAGTCTGGTCATGCAGCGGAGCATTGGCAAAAGTGTGCCGCTTTCAATAGACGCCTAGCTTCCAAAGATCGGTTCCATTTGTCTGGCTGCATGCTATAGATCAAAATAAAAAATAACAAGTACAGGGGTTTATGTGGTGCAGGTGGCCGACCAACACAATAGACTGGCAGAACCGGTCCGATCAGAGTGCCAGAAAGAGTGCTGGTGCTGGCGGTACAAGTGCAATATTTCTACTGAATGCAAGCCATTCACTGTAGCCCGTGTTTCACCACACTGATGAGCAAACAAAAGTGCTCTTTTTTGCAGGCGTTGACAAAAAGAAAAAGTACGAGGCCACCATTGTCAACACTAAAGACAGAAGCATTTCAATTTTAATTAAGTTTCCTAGGATAGAAAACGATTCAATTTTAACGGCAACGCACACAGACACACATATTGTAGAGATGGGCTCAATCGTCAAAAGTAGCAGCAAAAGTGGCAGAACAAAGAATGTGACGCCCGGCTCCTAGGCAAAAAGTGTGGCACGGTCTACCGCAACAAAACAGTGCTCGACATGCGAAGGAGAACTGAGAATAGAGAATTTGGCAGGTAATGACGCCCACAGACTGATGGGAGTTTGAATGTCATGTAAAAAGAAAACTATGACAGTAGAAGAAATATTAATAATAAAGCAATTAACGATTCAGCAGTTCGATATTGGCTTGCCAGTTGTCTGGTCACTGTTGCTGAGGCCACCTCTCAATGATTCAAAAGAATGGGAACAGACAGACACACAAGCCAATTTGAATATAGTTTCTGCTATAAAACATTCAAGTGACAAATGACACTTATCAATTGCAAAGTTTTGTGATCTTAAAATTAAAAAATTCAAATAACTTACACTAAACAATAGTTTTCTTAGATAAATTGATAAACTAATTCATAAAATGCACAGAGAATCGATCAGAAAGCAATAAAAACAAATCAAAAACAAACATAAATTAAGTGCTAGGTGCGGCACAAGCCGTTTAAAATCGTGCAAACAAATGACTCATTTTAATGCAATAACCAGAAAAAGCCGGCATGCTGTCTGTGCAATATGCAGTGTGCAATTTGCGCAATGTAGGAAAGTGTTTGTTTGCACGCTTTGAGGACAATATAGAGAAACTCAAACTTACGAAAAGAAATTCAAAGTAGATATGCGATTGTCAAAGTGTTGTTGAGATGTGTGTTTCAGAAGATAGGCTGGTGGATTTAGTAGCAAGTTGATGACTGCCAGTACTGGCGAGGTTTTGGTGCTGGTATGCACCAGACAACACACACCAGTTTGCAAAAAGTGCGCTCAGCGAAATGCCAAATACGCCTGCCTTTGAGCTAATTAATCGCGCGATTGATACGGTGTACCAAGTGTGAGGTTGTACAGGCATGTATTTTATAGCATGATTGCAAAACATGATCTTTTAAAACGGCATATTGGCTGTGATGATGACCAGTGAGAGTTGATGGCACGTCTGCTCTTTACTCGACTAGCGAGAAGAAATCTGGTGACTGTGGTGTGGATTTTGCGCCATAGCAGAATTAGGCTTGGCAGACTATTTTTAGGATATAACTTTTTTTATGGAAGAGAAAAGCAACCGGCGCTCCCGCAATCAGGCAGGCAGGCAGAATGGCCGGTGCAGAATGCCGGCGTTACGGCGGCGCTACAGCGTTACAGAGGCGTTTTAAATTCTTACTTGTCTAGTGAATTCTAGGTGCGTTGATGGTGACCCGAATCACCGGTGGCAGTGACGAAGACGATGTTAGCAGTTGGTGCTTGTTTGTTTGTTGTCAGTCGGCGAAGAGACCAATTGAACGGGCAACCTTCAGCTGCAAGCACAACACCGCATGTATGGCACTTGTGCGGAGACCTGCCCAGACGCCACTGCTCCAACGGTGCTCAGCGGGAGTCTGGCAGGGGGCACATGGCGACAACTGGTACTGTTTCCAGGTGACAGGTGGTTCCAAGGGCGGCCAGGAGAGAGGTGTCAATGAGACGCACGAATCGGGTTGGCACAAAGCACAATGCACAAAGCCACGTGTGAGGATGCTTCAACAGCAGTGCACTGCAGGCGATGAACAAAAAACAAGAACTTTGGACGAGAGGGTAGTTATAGCGTTTGCGCCTTTGGCAGGACTTTTTGAAAAAAAATCTCGTCTATTTTTAAATGGTCAGTTTGGCGCCACTCTTGCGTCGTGCATTTCTTTCTCTCTCTCTCTCTCTCTCTCTCTCTCTCTCTCTCTCTCTCTCTCT
>JAALOO010001002.1_pt1 | contig 21845 bp, 19 predicted proteins | sample 7257641 | NCBI WGS metagenome assembly JAALOO01 (sample SAMN14085613, study PRJNA598686) | mite metagenome | biome: ENVO:01001000; feature: ENVO:01001002; material: ENVO:01001226; isolation source: single female mite from University of Michigan culture on fish food culture... ...
CTCTCTCTCTCTCTCTCTCTCTCTCTCTCTCTCTCTCTCTCTCTCTCTCTGGTGATCACAATTTCCATGACACCCTGTAATTTCAAAACAGTGTTCATCTTTCTCATCTTATCACTTTATCCTCTGGCAAGTCCATGCCGGCAAGACACCTAATGCTGATGTTGTTGCTGTTGCAGCTCTTGCCAACCACTGGGCGCCATAGTCAAAGAGGAGGAACACAATCTAAATCCCCGGTAAGTAAGAGTCGCAAGTGAAGGCAGTCTGCACCGGTAGAGAAAGCCACTACTGAGCTACCCAGTGACGAGCACACCACCGACTCTCTGCATATTCACTCCAATGTATCTGCAGAGCACTATCTCCATCGGACGGATGACAATGACGATAAAATCAGTGTTAACCAGGCCTTTCATGAGGATGATGAGTCTACCAGTGCACCTGTGCACCTGTTGCACTGACTACTAAGAGAGACGAGTTGGGGAGTGGCATTTCTCTGGCTGCATCACGACCTCGTCACCGACTAGTAAATCGTCTCAATACGATTTATGCTTTCACTCGTACAGCACCACACAAAAATCACAAAGTTTTGTTTCAAACAGTCGTCCCAGACATCACCTACATTGGCATTGTTCAATGGAACGACAACACACTGTCCGCCTACTTTTTTAAATCAGTGTGAATAAAGTATTCATCACTGCTGAAGTAACTTTTAAGTTTTTTGTTTCAAACACACTAACACCTCAAATATGGAAGAGCACTCACTTCTTCGATGGCATATATCTCTGTTTCTTGGCATCATCATACTCATTTCCAGTAAGTTCACTAGCAATCTGCTTTTATATACTCTACGCCGTATCTTCCCCTACTTCACCTCAATTCGGTGCACTGCGACGCACTTAATACGGCTCTGTTCCTATAAAGTCTGTACAACTGTGGTACCTGCAAAGTTTATCAATCACTCAGCCCATTATTCCTGGATCTAGTACTCATTGCCTATAATTAATTAGCCAGTTAACTTTATAGTTGTTCCATTATAGCAATATTTAAAATTGGATCTACCTCCTTTTTAGGTGGACAAGCTCAAAATGTAGACTCTGCGCAAACGAATCCGGTAATGCATGCACAGGGCAGTCACAAGCACTTGCCGCATTCGCCAACGAGCTTGAGAAACCAACTCACTGATGAAGCAAAAGTCCATCTGATGTATCCTTTTGAAGAGAAAGATCATTTGACGACAATCAATTCAATGAAACAGTTTCACGACCAACCACTTCCCTTTCGACTGCCATTCAGTGGTTTTCAGTTTCACTACATTTGGGTATGTTAAAAGTAGTTGTTTCTAAAATTTAATTAATATACTTAATTTTGTGTAATCAGATCCACAAAGACGGATATGTTTCCTTCAATAAAGGCTTAAAGAGCTACGAATTTCCTGTTGAGTTTCCAACCGTACCTGACAATCCTGATCTAGAGCAAGATCCTTCGATGATTGCCATTTTCTTTGCTCACCAGGATATTCCTTCTTCAGTTCCAGAGTCTGGCGTGTACTTTCGGCTAATTAACATTCAAACTGAGCAAGATGAAACGCTTAGAGAGCGATTATTGTCTGATTTTGACTCTTCAATGGCGTGCACTGTTGGGTTTGAGCCCAAATTCGCAATGATCATTTCTTGGGTGAACATGACATTTCCCAACAGACGCTATCACGACAGTCTAAAGACAAACACTTATCAAATGGTGCTTGCCACTGATGAAATGATGACCATTGCCATGTTCAACTATGAGCAAATTGAGTGGATTACACACCTGGACAACTATGACGGTCTAAAGGGACCACCAGCATTTGTAGGTCTATCATTTGAATCTAAACTGTTCTCAAAGATTTTAGTTACATTATATCGATTGTAACAGATTGGCTTCAATGGCGGCAACTCAACTCAGGCCTACGAGTACGTGCCTTACTCTCAGAATCCTCGAATCTCAACTTTGACGGCGTTTGGCTGGGGAAATGGAATTCCCGGGAGGTATCTCTTTACCATTGAAGAAGAGTTGGAGCCTGGTGCATGCGCTGACAAAGAATTGGATCCAAATTTGCCTGATCGAATGGTATGAATAGTAGTTGTGTTTGTAAAAAAATTACAAAAAGAACCGTCCGCAGGCTCTACATACATCCACTGACTACATTCTCATGCTCGGTGGCGAAGAGCTCAACTGGACAGGGCCTTGTCTCACTGAGGAAAGTGCTATATTTTGCAATTTCGACATTTTCCGAGTGCCTGGTCGAATGATGACTCACAACATTGGAGCTTGTATTACGCCTCCGGTCATGTTTGAAGGATACGTCGATTTCACAGTGTCAGTAGATGATAAAACCTTTTGGTACTCTCGAATGTACATTCGTAAGTTTTAACAGTTAAACGCGGATTCGCTGAACTTGACTTACACTGTTTTTAATCATAAATAGAATCACCTGAAAGTCGTAAAGAGTTTCACGTTCGTGTTAAAGAAAACGAAATAATAGAGCAACTGCCAATAAAGAAGCCGCCTGGAGAGCCAAATCACCTGACAATTGAATGGGCACCGGATGCACTAACTTGGAAAAAAGATGCCCGAGTGTCCATTTCGCTGTATGGTTATCAGGAAATTGACAGCGTTTACCCAAAGTTGACCTACCTGGTGACATTGGCCGAAGGGGTGCCTAACACAGGCTCATACGAGTTGGATCTAGATCAACTACCGCCCATCAGCCCCTATCTCAACAACTACGAGTACACCTTTGGCTTTATTGGCATTAACATGACTGGCGAGGTGTGGACACAGACCATCTGGAGTAGTCCGATGCCACTAGGTAAGGCTGTTTTAGCAGTCTTTAAAAAATATTTATCACTGAACTTATTTGCACAGGCTGGTACATGAGAACATACTTTGAGATTGAATTTGGCTCCAAGTGGGACCAAAAATTCTGTCGCAAGTGGTTCGACCGCGAGTCTGAGCTGGACTACTTTGCCACCACGGTCTTTCGGTGTCCCTGTAAGATCAACATTGCCGACCTGGATAGAGGCAGGTTTGCGCCCGACTTGCAGTGCAATGTGATCGACAAGAAGTGCCACATACTGCATCATGGCTCACAGCACTGCGTCCGCACGGCTCGCCCATCGATTGGCGGCTCCGGACAGACGTGCTGCTACGATGACTACGGAGAACTGGTGCAGTCGGCAGACACAATGTACGGCGGCCGTCCGTCACGGGCTTTTATCTATGGGAAGCATCCCTTCAAGATGCAGACAATGGTGCCCACACTGTCCTACTGGTACTACGATGTCATGCCCTTCTTCTACTGCTGCAAGTGGTCCAAGCGAGAGGACAACAGCGAGACCTGTCAGATGTACAACTACTACCGAACCTCACAGGACTGCTCCTCCTACCAGGCGCCCGGAGTCGGTAAGTAATATAGCTGCTAAACTGGACAAAGCATTTCTAACCGCTTTCCCCTTGGTAGCCTCTATCTACGGTGACCCACACATTGTCTCCTTTGACCGTTTCAACTACACCTTCAATGGAAAGGGCGAGTTCTCTCTGGTCCACGTCGACTCTGAGATGCACAAGCTGGACATTCACGGCCGATTCGAACAGATACCCCACGGAGAGGGCACCCACCTGACGGCCATCGCCATTCGGGACAACCAGTCGTCGATCATCGAGTTCCGCCTCCGCCCTGAAGCCGCCCGTTGGCAGTACCAGCTGTACCTGTTTGGCGACAAGGAGATGTACTACTTCTGGCAGCCTGATATGCGCTCCATCAACATGCGCGGAGTGATGCTCTACCAGCCGGCCGGCATTCGCAACATGTCCCACATTATTGCAATGTTCGACAGTGGAGCAGGCGTCGAGGTGATGGTCAGCCCCGCCGGCTCACTCATGCTCAACGTGTACCTCCCGAGGACGTTCTTCAACTCCACCAGCGGTCTGATGGGCACCTGGACGGGCCACCCTGAGGACGATCTAACGCTGCCGGACGGCCGTCTGGCGCTCACGGCAGGTGATCACCTCTTGATGAAGGACATTCACGACCAGTTCGCCAGCTACTATCGACTGGCGGAGACTAAAACCAAACTGCTGATGCAATCACTCTTTTGGCACGATCCAGTCAGTTACTCCTACTACGATGACCGTTCCTTTGAGCCCAGGTACACTGTTGACCAGGAGAATATGAACGAACACAAAGACGCCTTAAGGGTGTGCAGTGACTCGCTGGTAAGTGAAAAAAGTCTACCTCGAAGTCTACTTGAACCACAATAACGGTTTACTATTTTTTTTTGCAGCCATGCCTCTATGACTATTTTGCCACTCAAGATCTTTCTTACGCCGAGTCGACGAAAAAGTACGAAGCACTATCTTCCCTATTTTGGACTGAACTGAACGAAACCGTTGTCCGATGTCCAGCTCTGCCGAGGCCAGTCAACGGACGCAAATCGGAAAACCGATATTGGCCAGGAACGATGGTCCGCTTCAGTTGCAACTCAGGATATCGCCTGGTTGGGTACGAGGTGCGACGATGTCGAGAAGATGGCCTGTGGTCTTGGGGCGTTGACGCTGAGTGTATGCCTGAACTGAACTACAAGCTTCAAGTGGGCGTCATATACATATCCGTCCTCTTACCCATCCTCCTAGTCTTGGCACTCATTATCTACTTTGCCGTTGTCTTTTATAATCGACGAGCAAACGAGAAACACTCTTCAGAGAAGCTGTACTTGAACCGTGAAGAAATGGATCAATTGCAGTCCAAAATGGGCGGAACGACAGAGTCTCCAGCGCCTAGTGACGGTGGCAGTGTCGACGAGATTGTTAAACCCAATGAAGAAGCGACAAAACAAGTGACAACTGAAGAAGATAAAACCAAAGACGGTCTTTATGTTTGAGTTGCTTGTGAAGTCAAAACTCACCTCCTAACAGTCAATTCATTTAGAGTAAAAATGACTCGGTTGGCTACTAATTGTAAATATTTGATGTAATAAATGTGTTCCAAACTAAAATATTCCTTTGAGCATTTTTTTGCTGTTGAAATAAGTCAGCTCTGATTCCGCCATCTACTTGCGGAAAAATTAGTTTTTCAGATTGTTGTTTACAGTTCTTCACGTGGATTCTTTTTCAATTTTAGTCTCAACCGAAAATCCTTTTTAGTTTTTGTGATTCAGGACTAACAGTGTACCAAGTTGAATTTCGAAAACAGTTTTTTATTTTTTTATGCATTTCCACTTTTCACTTGCCAAGAATAAAATTCTTTTTTTGTAAGTATTTATGAAAAGTGTCACTACTTCACAGTTGTCACCGTGGTACGATTTTCATAATTACGCAAAATTGTTTGTATTTTTACTTTTTTAACTCCCTGCCGTATTTATAACTCTTCCGGAAGTTAAACTTTACATTTTGTTAAGTTTTCTCTTGTGTTTAGTTTGGGTTTCGTCTGTTTTTTTAAGCGTGTGAATTTTCTAAAAACGAACGTTTTGCTTATCACTTTGCGCTGAGGAGCTGACAGCGCGAGGCGCACAATTAACCTGACACCGAATTGAATGAGGGCCAGAATGGCGCCTTTCTGTGCCATTCTTATGACATGATGAGTGCTCTAGTCACATCAGCGAACTTGTCCTTGACTGGCAAACGCAAAGGGAGCATCATTTGTACGACTGTCCGTTGGCTGTGATTCAACCACTTGGCGGCGCACCGGCGGCTGAACAGCAACCAACCAACTTGGCACCACCCAGCCATTTGCCAGTGCGCCCTGCGTTTTTGCTGCCAAACGAGAGAAAAGAAAAAGAGGAACAGAAAAAGAAGAAGAATATAGAAACTAACTGTAAAAATGGAAAAGAACTGAAATGTCGAATGGTGTGAATATGAATGCGAATGTATTGCCAAGTATATCGCTCGCTTGGTTGACTACCGCCACCAAAATAAAGCCCCAAACGACGCTGAACTGTTTGGTAAACAACAGTTTTCTGCTAATTGGAAGGTTTGCCAAGAAAGCAGTCCTCTGGAGCCTCTGGTGAGCATATATCACCGCAGCCAACTGATAGTTTCAGTTGCGTCAGTGCGAGTTTGCTATTTGGCAACCCTTGCTTCGGTACTTGTGTTCACCACCACTGTTGATGCGGTAGCATTGCCACAAACAGGTGACACCGTCGTAATCTACCGACTTGAGGAATACGTCAGCTCTGCAAATGGCAACCTGAAGTGCAATGGTACTTTCATTCTCTTTCAGACTTGACTTGCCCTCTCTTCATATCTTTTCTGTCATTGAAATTTGTGAGACACCTCGTTATGATACCTCAACTATTTGTTGCTTATTGCCGCCTAATTCAGAAAACTAGAAAATATTTTCAAGTTTTTTTCTCAACCGTCCTCGATGCGTTTTTTAAATCTAGCAAAGGGGCCGCTTGACGTTTGCACGCGCCATTTAGTAGGAGGGAAAGAGTAGCAAACCCGTTGTGCTTCATCTCTTACGTGCGAGCTTCACTTCGCAGGCATCAGCAGAAGAAGCAGTAATTGAATGTTGCCGTAAGTCGGCAATGTTTACTTTGTTTGAAGCTTCAGCTTTTCAGTTCTAGTTCTAGTTCACCAATTCACTCATCCATTCGCCTTCGTTTCCCTTTGACAGGCACTGTGCACCGTGAGGCAGGCGCCATTTCTCCTCAAGCAGTCGAATTTACTGAATTTCTTCAACCTTTCTTTAGCGTTCAGACACGGAGGCGTGCATCTTAACACGACAACGCGAAATCACTTTTCAATTCTTCGTTTCTCATCTCATTTCGCGCGTCAATTTATGCAATCATGCACTGTTTTGTACGGCCGCCTCTACTCCTTGGGCTAAACTTGGAATATTTCTGACTATTTGACTGAAAGTTTGAATTTGACTGAAAATTTATTTGCAAAAATATTCGCTTATAACTTTTACCATTTTTCAACTTTATTCATTACTAATGTCATTTGAGTGTTTTGAAAATTAATTTGATATGTTGTACTCGCAAAGCAACTGGTTGATTCGGTATTCAGAAACAAGCCTCACACTTGTGGCCTTGACTCAATTTGACCCAAATTCTACATTCTCCGAGCTCACTGTCAGTGCAGAGTTTACTGTCCCCTTGAATCAGTGAATTGCATTCAGTGCCCGTCTCTGCGGTGCTGCACTTGAAGACATGCGTCGGCACAATGTGATGAAATATCCGCCAAAGTGAATGTAGAACTGCTTCTGCTGAACTCGAAAACCGGTCGAGGTCGGGCTGAGCGCTGGCGTCGCCTGCCACTGCTGCTCTTGGTGCTGTACGGTCGTCCGTGTGCAACTGTACAACTGTTGCTCGGGTAAACGGGTCTACTCGAGCGAGAACGGCTGATGACGAGCAAAGGCTCTCTCTCTCTCTTTTTCTGACGGTGGTGTGTGTATGTGTGCCTTGGCAGTGTCAGAACTGTCTATTTATTTTTACACTGCCTCAATTCTGTCTCTGTACACTCTGCTCGTTGATTCTGCACAGCAGATAGTGCTGCACACGTACTGCTCAATCTGTCTGTCCTGGTTTCCGATGCTTCTCCGCATCTCAGAGCTCTACGCCGTTGTAGTGCGGCTGTGCCCTCATCCGAGCTGACTCTCTCTTTCACTAACACTTGAAACTTGTGTATTCAATTCACACTAATTAGTGATCAGTGATCTGCTTGCATTGCTCCAGCATTGCCTCCGCTTTTCTTTTAGATAACCTTTTACTTTTTGTTAATTTTTTTTAACAGACGATTAGTTTGTCTGTCTGGCCAGAAGACGACGACGACGACAACAAGTTCAATTAGGACCATCATCATCGGCCTCATCATTGCAAAACAGTAGCTTTTGTGGGCAAGACTGAACTGAAAGCAGAATCAGGCACACCCGTACACCAACAGACGTTCAATGTTGCCTGGTCGAGGTGTGCGAGTGTAGTGTACGAGTGTGTAGCGTCAAAGAGGCGAAGCACAGTTTTCTGTGTTGGATGTGCTCAGTCGCTGCTGTTGCATTTCCACCAAGAGAGCACATACGAAGGAATTGCCATTTGGTGGGCTCAGTCAGTCAGTCGGTAAAGCATTTGCTGCCATCACCTACTTCAAGAGCAATGATGATAATGGGTTACTGAGCAAAAAACTTCACTTCCCATCACCATTCTCTCCATGCCTTAAACTGCGATCTGATCTATCGTGAACTTTATTGTGATTTTGACTTTTCTCTGTGTGTGTCCGTTTCCGTGCCACCCTTTCCGGCTTCTTCCTCAACGGCACCTTCTAACCGTCTAATCATCTCTGCCTTCCATTTTTCACTTCAAATAGTTTACATTTTTAATCACTCAAGTTTTTTAAGTTGGTTTTCATTACTATCACTACAAATTCAGTTTTCTGTGATCATTTTTTGTTTTGCACTTTGCACCCAGGTATGTAACGGATTGATTTTAAGTTAAAGCAATTAAATGAATGTCATTGTTTTCCCTTGGAAAGGGGCACTTCTGCCATTCAATGCGACTGCTGCGAGCATTAGGTTGTGTGCTCTAGTTGGCTGCTTCAACACATCCTACCTTCTATATGGTGGTCAACGTGAATCATCACAACATGGGCGATGATGAGAATCGGTCAAGGCTCTTTGATGAGATTAAAAACTTTTCACAGCGAAAGCTGAAGCAAGTACAAACAAAGGTGACCACTGGCTCAGGCGAACATGTCACTGAAAAGCGAAGCCCGAAAGGCGTAGATGCCATTAAAAATGAAGGCGTCAAAGGACCGGGATACGTCGTCGACACCAAACCTGACCTTCAAGTGGGAATGATCATTCCCGGCCTTTTTATCGGTAAGTGTGCTCCACCGTTCTCTCTTTTGCTTTTAGTTCAGGACATTTGTCAGATAGATAGCTAGCTAAACACTGGGGTTATCCAACTTGCAGATCTAATAACAACAGCGTTGCCACCAGCAGTCGGCAACATATTAATAGCAGCAACATGTCAACCATGTCGATTGCAATTGGCACACCTAGGCCGACGGGCACGGGATTCTCAAGCCTACGCGCGTTCTACGCGAACTATCTTTAGAATAATGCGTGTGTGTATGCCTGTGTGTGATTTCTGTCGCCACCGACGGGTAATTCTATCATTTTCACTCGAACGTATCCCACGGCTGTTGTGCAGAAGTAGCAGCCGAGCTGTGGCAAACTTGCTGCAAATAATTCTCCATTACTCACACCCAAAGGTTAGCGCTTTGCAATCTTTCAGTTGTGATGAATGAAGTGCATACAGATGTTGCCAATGCAAAAGGCAGCAGAGATGCTATTCTCTGATAATTTCTTTATTTGCCATCACCTAAAATCTGTCAGCAAATTTTAGAAATTAATTTGATAACAAGTTTCAAAAGAGGTTCGATTGATTAGATAACTTGCTTAGATTATCATTTGTTGTCAAAACTCTAGACCAAATTTCAACTTATTGGGTTTTTCGCAATTCTAGTATTCGGCTGAAAGTTTTAAAGCTTGCGATCTCGCTGCGTAATCTGGCTACGTAGTTTTTCACTGCCTAAACAAATGTGCCAGTGAGCTGATGGTTTCAAGTGCACTGCTGCAAAAAGAAACTGCTGTTTGAGCATTTTTGTTGTTTGGCAGTAGAAGAACAAGACAAAGATAAACACTAAGCATGCAAATATATTGCTTTCGCTGGTTCTCTCGAATTGAGTTTGGTGTAACACTGTATTGCAAAAATAGCTATCGGTGATTTGCCAGCTTTATATTTTTGAGAAAGACGTGTTCTAATTAAAACTTGCATTGTTTAACTGACAGCATCTCAGGATGTCGCTCAAGACCGGACATTGCTCAACCAGTACGAGATTACCCATATTCTCAATCTGGCATATGGTGTGGAGAATGCATTCGAAGATGATTTCAACTACAAGAAACTGGACATTCTTGATGTTCCGGAGACAGACATTACGCAGTACTTTGATGAATGCTTTGACTTTATTGACGAGGGAATTCATCAGCGCAATTGCCTAGTGCACTGCAATGCCGGTGTCTCGAGGTCAACAGCCATTTGCTGCGCCTACCTAATGAAGAAGCAAAAGATGAAGTACAAAGATGCACTGGCACTGGTACGGTAGTCTACTACAGGCAGTTTGCATGTAGTGTTCTAATGTTTTACATTTTTGTTTGTAAAGGTTCGAGAAGCACGAGCTTTTGCTCGACCGAATGATGGTTTTGCCAAACAACTGGAAGACTATGATGATAAAATCTTTGGCCAGTTTGAAGCGCCAGACTCAAATGAAGATGCATTTATTGCCAAGAAGCGGGCAGAACGAGAAGCAGAGAAAGCGGCCATTTTGGGTTTGTACAATCAATCTGATAAGAGTGATGAGGCATCATGCTTGGGCAAACGTGCCCGGCCTGAGTGATATTTGCGCTACTTAACATAATGCTTTGCTACATGTTAACAATTGGCTCTGTAAGTGATTTTCGTAGCTACTAACACTTGCTTTAAGAACTAACATTTGCTACTTGGTTTTACGTTTAACGCAAAAATTATCTGACATTGTAGGAACTGTTTCCGTTAAAAACCGGCTAAATAAATTTGGAGCTCAGTTAGAATCAGTGTACGCAAATCGCCTGCAGGATGCACAGCCAGTTAAGTTGCCACTTAAACGGAAACCTGCTGCCACAGCAACTACCACTGCTCAACAGCAAAGTGCCCCACCTCCCAAACGAACAAGCAGTATCAAATCAAAGACTGCAGGCCCACCTCCACCTCCTCCTCCTCCGAACTTCAATGCACCAGCCCCGCCACCTCCACCCCCACCACCATCGAATGTGAAAGCACCACCACCGCCTCCAGTGGCAAAGAAAGCCGTCTCAAATAAAGCCGTGACTCCACTTGCAAAGGAGCCAGAGAAGCCGCGAAAGGTAATCACCAACAAAACTGCCGTGGCTACTCCGAAACCCGTCGAATCTGTTCCTGAGGAGTACCAAAAGTCAGAGAATCCTAATGTCGATGAGACGGCCATCACAGTGGCAGCACAGCGAAAGTTGTGGGAAAGTGCCATGCAGGCAAATCCACTGAACAACGGGAATCACGTTTCGGTGCCAAAAGTGCAGACCACCCCAGCGACGCCCAACAACGTCAACAAGAGCAAGTTCTCTTGGCAACAGTCACAGGCCCCAACTGCCAACGCCGCACCATCTCCTGAACCGGAGAAAAAGTCAAAGAAAATCATATTGAAGCAACGAAAGGACTCAGTGACGCCCGCCGAAGAGCCTCGACGATCGACCCGTGACCTGGTGGAGGCTCTCGAGGCGGTGTCTGCCTCGAACAGTCAGTCACCCTCACCTTACTCGTCGCCCGCCCAGCCTCGCCGTCAGCTGCAGTACGGACGTCGGGCACAGACGTCTCAGATTGGCGACAGCAAGCCTCAGCAGCAGCCAGTGCCAAAAGCGAAGCCCACCTGGGGCCTGCGAGAGACGGTGGACAGTCTGGCGGACAGCTCGGGCAGTCCTCAGACGACCCCTCGCTGTCGGTCGCCGCTGACCAACTCCATCAGCTCCACCCCACGTCAATCGCACAGTCCCTCTCCGAGTCGCAACAGCGCCGACTCTGACGCCAGCTGCGCCTCTACTTCTCGCCCCAAGGTTTTCGGCCGTGTACCTCCGCGAAAGGTCTCGCTGAGTGGAAACGCCGCCAACAGTAACAGCACTTCCAGCAATCATTCGAATGAGGTAAGTGACACTTTCTTCCCTTTACTGCCACTCGTTGGTTCTCGTCAATTAGCTCGTTATGCGTTTTCTATGTTTCTCATTTCTCATTGTAATATTCCACCACAACACAAAAGTTCTCTCTCACTCTATCTTTCTCTTTGTCTCAATGTTTTGCTGCACAACAAATTTTATGTCACTCGCACAGCATTCTTTCTCTCTTTTTCTCTTCTATGAATCAGTCACACTGCCCACCTGCACTGCACCAAAATGTATCACCTGCTGGAATGGCTAGTCATTGTGCTTCCTCTCTCCGCTGTGCTTTAACGCTCTGCTCTAAAAACTATTAACCGACGCTTAGAGCGCAGTCACCATGTATATTCTGTCCATCTTTCTTCACTTTATTCCCCTTTACTTTTCCTTCAATCGCTTCTTACTAGTAGCTCAATTCTCCATTCTAACCCAGTAAACAACATATTTTGAATGCTCGTAATTCTGAAACCTATCTATCTATACATATATGATCCTGCTGGCCAGCTTCTTGGTGGTGCACTCGGAGGTCATCTAAAATACCCGTCGCAGCATCAGCCACCTCGATCAGTGCTTCAGGACTTTAGCAGGACGATCACCTCTATTCGTAATGACTTTCAGAACTGTAGTGACATACAGGGAACAGATCACTTTGTACGCTCCTGTCCTACTTCACCACCCACCGCCCATCAGTTTATGCCTCAAAATTGGCAAAACTCACCACAGCAGCCACAACAGCAGCAGCGACGATCAGCATCTCCTCAACCTCAGCCTCGACCTCAGTCTCAGCAATCGCAACCATATTCACCCGCCGCATCACAAACCACCCCTCGACGTCAGCCCTTTCCGCTGCGCAAACCTGAAGTGATCGTCAAGGAGTACCCTGGTTGTGCCTCTACAGGCAACTATCGACTCAACAGCAGTAATCAGGAGCTGAGTAGCAGCAGCGCTGCTGTTGCAGCTGCCAGCTCGCCACATTTACTTCGACCATCTAAGTTCTGGCCTCAACCACAGCAGCACTCTCCCCAACTGCAGCAGTCACCTGTCCACCCGAAGCTGTACAGTCAACAGCAGCAGATGCACCGACAAACATCGCAGCCGTGTTTGGCCACTCAGCAGACGAATCATGTGTTCAAGCAACAAAACACTTCTCTCGGTGCCGATGGGGCCTTGTCACCTTCACCATCACAGCTGCAATCGAAACAGTATTCTTATAATCAAAGTGCTGAGGACCTTCAGTCGCTTCTGTCGAGTTTTGAAAAGCAGCCCACCTACATGTGGACAAACAGCCTAAATAGAGGTCAGTCTAAATCATCCGCTGGAACGTCCCCTGTGAACACAATCGGCTATAACCGTTCGAACTCTGCTTTCAGTCGACCTCAGTCACAGAGCAGTCGTTCAGCAGTCAACTACCTTCAACAGCCTTTTGAGCCAGCTTTTGGACGTCAGGCGATCACTCCTCCGCCGTGTTACACTTATGATTACCACCGTAGCTCTCCGCCGCCTCCACTAGTAAATTCGACCTCTATCTTTGGCCGTCCTCAGTCAGCGCTGAATGGAAGTGTTTCTATTGGTGGCGGTGGTTACTTCAACCGTTCTCCTAACGGAAGTACAGATACAATGGAGCAGTACCACTCTGCAAGTTCTACGCTGTACTCATCAAAGCCTAATCTGATCATCGTCAGCCGAAGTCCTCTAGGAAGCAACAGTTCAGTGCACCAACAGCAGACGACCAATTCAAATGCATCTTTAGGGCAGTCGTCTAACACTCAGCAACATGTACCTCAGCAAGGGGCCAAACCATTTTACTACACTGTCCGGCCTTAGTGCCAATTTATTTTGCGACTTTTGCTAATCACACTAGAACTTTATACTTTTTTTCTTATGTATTACTCTAACAAAATCTACTAACACTTATCATATCCCGTGTAACACAATTAATCAGTAACATTAGCAAGTAGCATTGTTTTACCCATGTTTCATCATATGAATCATTTTCTTTTTCCACTAACCCCCCTCATGTGGCCACTTTCTGTGGCGTTGTGCACCACTTGAAATCAAATGTCTCTCTCTATATTACTTTTGTTATTTTTCTGTACAGTTTCCTGTGGTTCCTTCTGCACCTTCCGTTTCGTCTGCAAAATCAGCGGCACCTACTCCACTTTCTAGTTCTGTGACTGCATCTTCAAATACTTCTTCCGCTACAAAAACCAGAGAACCTCGTAAATCAAAACTAGCCGTCTACGAGTCGTGCCAACCTGCAAGCTCTAAAGAAGTGGAAAAAGTCTCTCAGCCAGCCAGCCAGCCAGCAAGTGCTAAGCCTAGTAGCCAGCTAGCTAGTGCAAAACCCAGTAATCAGCCAGATAGTGCAAAAGCTAGTAGCCAGCCAACTAGTGCAAAGCCTAGTAACCAGCCGGTCATCCCTGAACCTTCAGTCTCATCAACTGCGTCAGACGAGCCTACTGATGGCCTTCGAACAGGGTTTAAGAAAGTTCCACTAGGCGAAACAAAACAAAAATCCACTAACCGATCGGTCGAGGCACGGCGAAACCGATCTGGTTTGAATCGCTCCTCAACTGCAGAAATCCTCAAACTCATCAAAACTAAATCGCGTGCTGATTTTGGCAGAAGTATGGAGACGGTTGATGAAGACATTGAAATTGATTATCTTCTAAATGAGTTGGAAAAAGAAGGCTTAGATGCTATTGACTGGGACTTGATTGGAGTCAACGAGGATGAGGTAAGTTTGTGCAGTTTGTATTTTTAGGTTAATTCATTAATTAACACATTTTATTTTAGGTAAAAAATATTGTCGAGACAAACCGAGTAACAGATGGCGATGATAACGGTATTGAGGACGGAGAAAGTTCTGAGGAGTCATCTGAATCATCCGAAGAGGAGAGCAGCTCAGAGGAGTCTTCGGACGAGGAAGAGGAAATGCAACATACGGTCTTTGCCAGTCCTGCTACCACCTCAAGCACTCAAGCCGCCAGTAGCAGCAGCAATGGTCAGCCAGCGGCGCCAGTAAAGCACACGTCGGCCGCAGTCATCAAGCTAGCCCCGCCGAAGCCTCAGCCTCAGCCAAAGCTAGAGGTAGAGGAAGAGGAGGAAGAGTCTAGCGAAGAGGAAGAAAGTGAAGAAGAGACTGAGGAAGAGACCGACTCCGACTAAAGTGCTTGTCACATTTTGCCAAATATTACCGCCAACTCAACATTGCTACCATTCTCATTTGATTATAATTTTGGTAATTCATCTTTTGCTTATTTTGCTTTTAAGTTTACTCTGGTAGCTGCATACTGTTCTCATGTAGGTGTACAGTTACAATGAGTGTCATTATTAATTTTTCAATCACTTTTGTTGCACTTTCTTTATTTTCAAACGCCTCAACTGCTTTTGATACAAAATTTTCATTTTCGTTTTAAACCTTTATTACAACTCACTTCAGTTCAAAGTGTCAGTTCTTAATCGTACTCTTTTATCACTAAAAAATTGTAATGTGTTTCAAAACGGCTACTTTATTTTAAGTTTTTAACTGATGCTCTTCAGCACTGTCATCTAAAATTTTTGCTGCATTATATTTGACTGATCACATTTTTAAAATGTTTTATCTCTGTAATAACACTACTCTTACTTTATTCTTTCCTTTTTCTTTAAAATAAATACTTTCATATGCATCACTAAACATGATTCTGCTGCTTTTGTGAAAATATTTGCATTACTTTACGACTGTCATTTATAACAATTCATTTATGTGAATACACAGAAATGCAATATAGAAACAGATTGGAACAGAGTCCTTTGCATTAGAAGTGAGTTAAACTGAGAAGTTAGATTATTGAGAGCTATATAGGAGCTCTTCAAGTTATTATTGCGCTGGCGCCCGAATTGATCCTCCACTGACCTTGCACTCACTTGTGCCCAGATAAACAAACTCCAATGCACGCGTCGCACTTATTTCTGCACCCTTATTCACTTTTGAAGAATGTATCAGAATGGATCTGTTTCAACAGATACTGACAATGGTCAAGATCACCACAGAAAAGCCACTGCTACTAGGAGCTATCCTGACATCGGGCTGGCTGGTTGGCACCCTAGTGTCTTCGGTAGCTAGCAACGATTTCACCGGATTGTTGGCTCTTTCACAGGCAGCTCTCATTTTGTTAGAGTCAAATCTGGTTGGCGCTCTCTGGTTTATTGGAAAGATCACTGGTAAGTTAACGTTTTCATATTTACAATTTTACAATGTTGGTTTCATTTCAGTCATTTACTTGGCAATCAAAATGATTATATTGCTTTTTAAACTTTGCCGCACTGATTGCGCCAGAAAGGCAATGATTTATGAGTACTTCAAAAAAATGACACCGTTTTTTGAGCAGATGTTTGTCTTTTTCTTCACACTTTTCATTGATTCTGATCGATTAGGTCAACGAATTGAAGAAATTATTGAAAAGAAAGCGTGCAAGCAGTTTTCAAAACAAAATGAATCGATAAAATGTAACAAAACAAAGCAGCTAACACTTAAGCTACTTAAATGCATCAAACACATAATACAACAAAAGATGAAACTTCAATCAAAAGATATTGAAAACACCGCGCTCTTTCCTAACTGCAATCTATCTAAGCAAAACAATTTGACATCTCAAATGCCACTGACAAACTCAAAACAAAAGAAAACAAAAAGGCATAAAAAGAGGCCAATTATCAAAGTGATTTTGAGTAATGCTTCTAATGCAACTGGACATGATAGAGAAAAGCGACTTTACGTGCGAGCAATAATATCTTCAAGTTCTACTTGCTCACTGATAACCGAGAATGCTGCAAAAAAGCTCCAACTAGTACCTAAATCTCTTTGGCCTGTGCTGGTGCGTGAATCAGCCAGTCAGCCCATTCGAGTTTGCTGGCAAACTGTTCAGGTGCGCATGGAAGCAATCAAACCTCATGAGCACATCTGTCACACAATGGAAATGATGCTCGTGCAAAAAATTGCCTCCTGTTCAGCAAAGGTAGATCTTTTAATTGGACAAGACATTTTCAATTGGACAGTCAACATTTTACCCGTGCAAAAGACGCATTTTCTACCTAACGGAGGGGCAGAAATAGATACTAAGTTTGGTGTTGTGAACATTGGAAGTGAAAGATTTGATGAAGAAGACAAACTACGAAAGAATGCAGTCGAGGATGCCCAAATGAGTCAAGAGAGAGTTCTCAGTAAACCAGTTACAACCACTTACAACACAATCACACTACCATGGCGAGAACTTAAAGAAGATGAAGAAAATCGGGGGTGCGTTCGAGATATGACGCTGCTTTTCGGTAAGTTGACTTGCTTGTGTCAAACTTTGCCTATAAAGTCACATTTTTTATTTCACAGCATTTCCGCTGATTTTGGGGTTGTTTTCCTACTTTGATTTGCTGCTACTTCTGACTCTGCTCATCACTAGTTTCATTCTGCCCATTTGGTGCATCTTTGATCGGACAATCTTCTCATCGCCCGAAAATCAGCTCCGAAAGCTGCTGCACTCGGCAACTGAAAACCTGTTCATCTTCATTTACGCCCTTAAGCTGCTGTGGACGTGGATGTGGAAGCAAAGCTTCGATCCGAAAGACCCTGTTCTGTACAAGCCCACACTCACTGTTCGAGTGCGCAGTCTGGACACTGAGTGCCTCTGTCGAGTGCTCTTCGACACCACTCGCGCCCAGTCGTACATTGCCCGGTCAGCAGTGCAGCATCTGGGCAAGATGGCACCGGGCAAGGCGCCTGGACGAGTGCAGGTGCAAATGGAGGCACTGCATGACAGCGCCGTGTGCAGCACTGTCGAGCTGGTGCCCTCCAAGCGGCTGCTCTTCGCCGACTACCTGCCCACGCCGCCTCGCGAGCTGCGAGAGGTGATGTCGGTCCAGTACGGCGTCCGCCTCACCGATGACACACCCGAGGCGCAGACATTCGGCACTGCTGACATCATTGTGGGCACTGAGCTGCTGGCGGACTGCTTCTGCACGCCCGGCAGATCAGCCTGCATCTACCTGGCGCCCAATCTGGTGCTGACGCCAACTCGGTACGGACACACACTGGCGGGCAGTCACTACCCGCTTCTGCAGAAGAGTCTGCACACCATCTTCACGTCGCACAGTCGTGTCCTCCGTTACCTGTCCCAGCACCTGATACCCTTTGTGGGCAGCTGCATGGTGCGCTCTATTGTCATTTCAGTTCTCTGGGACAGCTACTGGTACCTGGGCCTGGTCAGCGACATCAGCACCTACTTTCAGTACCAATACAAGATAGAGTATTTCAGCAACTGCGACAACTTCCGCGCAAAAACCGACTCCATCTACCTGCTGAACGCCACCAGTTATCTGCCAAAGATGGCCTCGTGTTGGCTGTACCAAAACACTTTTTAGCTAGCAATCCATTCCGCGTCTTCCAAGCATTGCCTAAACACTTTCCTCATGTGCCACCATTTTAAACATATCATAATTTGTAGAGTCATCTCAACATTCCGCTGTTATAAATGCGTTAACTGTTTCCAGATAAATTAAAAACTCGTTGGCAATAACTTAAAACATGCGTAGAAAAATAAACAAACACAATAAAACAATAACGATGATAATTACTTTTGTTGGCGTTTACGGGACGGTTCAATTCCTAGAAAAAGGGCAATATCTTCAGTAATTGGCTCACACAAGCGAGTCAGAACGGGCAGAAGCTGATTCGTAATATAGTAGTCAATATCCACTTTGATCTCTCCACTGTTTATCTTCTGACGTGCATTCTCAATGTGATAAGCCCGCTGAGTAACAGAGCTACGTGTGCCATCGTTGCAAATAATGTACGGTATAGTATCGCCACTACCAAGTCGTTTGCCTGTTAAATGATAAACTCATCAGAGCACTACACACAAAGAAGGTGTTTGCTTACCAAAGGTACTTTTGTTGTATCGAGCTGCAGCGACAGAGTGAGGCAAGGCTCTCAAGTATTCATCGGGGTCTTTGCTTAAGGCTTTCTTGGTGACAAAATCACTCAAAGAAAACTCATTTGCTCGCAAAGCCTTCACCAACATTTTCAAGCCGTCTTTAATTTCTTTAACCATCCCTTCAATTGACAAAGGGTCTTCGCCTTCATCTTCCGGCACAGGAAGAATTTGGTCTAAAACCGCACTGGCAGTGTTCCGCACCATTAAACTCCAGTCATGGCGAATAATTTCCAGTCCTTTGACTTCTCTGCTGTACTGCAACTTTCCATCAGAATCTTTGCTCACTGAAAGACCGGCATACTTTTTCTTCTTCAAAAGTAACATTCGTCTAAACACCGAATCGATTCCAATTTCAAGAAGATCATATTTGCGATTAATTTCAGTTTGAATTTTATCACCGACTTCATAGACCTCATCTAAAGTGCAGCATTGTGTTTTAACCATGAGCGAATCTGTATCCCCGTAAATGACTTCATAGCCAAGGTTTTCAACTAAGCTTTTGCTGTCAAGTAGAATGTCTCTGCCTTTACCAGTGACCAAAGCAGCCAGATGTTGAGCGTAAAACCGCGAGAAAGCAAAACCCAGACAGCCGTAAATGCTGTTTGCAATTACTTTCAGTGCTTTCTGCTTAATTTCCAACTGCACTTTCTCGTTTTGTGACAAACTGTTATTTGCCAGTTGAATTTTAGCTTCTTTACGCAAATCCACGAGTTTTTTTATTTCACAGGGCAAAATTCCTTTTGATTTTGAAGGTTTCAAATCGGTGCTGATTAGGCATTTTTTCGGGTCAATCGTAGTGAAACAAATGTCATATTCCTGAATGATTGATGGGTAGAGGGAATTGAAATCCATAACCAGAATGAAATTATCATACAACCCGGTCGTTGGCTCAAGTACTAAACCACCAGAATAAGAAAAGTTGTTTTGATAAAACTGAGATTTGTTTTCATCTTCGTCTTGTTCATTGTTGTTTGCTAGATCTTGCAAGTTGGCTGCTCGAAGGGCTTTATCGGGAACAATATAACCTGAAAAGTTATATCACGGTTATTAACTCCTGTAGTCAGTGAGTTTTAAAAACATATTTTTAAAAATACTACAAAATTACCATTAGAGTTAAAAGCATGAAGTAGGAGAAACTCATTCCGAGACGATTGTCCTCCAAGAAGCGTTTTTGAGAGAAGGTTTCCAACAATACTGGTTATTTGCTTGGCCAATGGCAAGCAATTGAGTTTGAACATTATACCAGAAATGTGTTCATTATCAGTAGTCATGATGTCAATTAAGCGAAACAGTTTTGAAGATGTGGAATAGTATTGAGGTAATTTACTGGAGCTTACGTCCACGCGTTTTTTACCCAATATTTTTGAAGATAGCTCTTTCAGATCATATGATTCAGCTCGAATTAACTCTTTTGAGTTAGTTTTGACGTCACAGAGAAGGCGGCCAATGAAGTGATAATGCGGTGTAAGATTTTCGGACTGCTGCTCTTGCATGTTGAGCCTTCCCATTCGAGACCATGAAGCGCGAGAAATACCGTGATGGGAAATTCTGGTAAACAAATATTTGTAGTCGAAAATCAAATCATGACCAGCAATAATATCAGCGTCCACTTGATGGAATTTGTCCAGAAAAGCTTCAAGTAACATTTTTTCATTAGTCGTTTGAATAATTTCCGTTTTTGATCCAACAGGCGATTCAGCTTTAAAATCATTTGGAAATGAAAACTCATTTGTAGACGGACAAGTGAGAAAGCAGAAATGATGAGAATTCTCAGACAGAGGTAAATTGGATTCAAAAAGGTAGTCTTTATTAACAATTCCTGAGATGGCAATAATTTCGTTATCGATTGCTTCAGAAGCACCATATTGCTTCATATTTAGAGTCAAAACTGTGAATTTAGGAGACGGTAGATTATCAGGAAAAACGGTACTAATTTGTGATGGCTCATTGACTGAAAACTGATGTTGACACCATGTGTCGTTGAGTGACTCGGGTGACGAAAGCACATTTTTAACAGTAAGCCATTGAGGTCCTTTGAGGTTGCGATCAAGAATAAAATTTTCCAGGATTGAAGCATTAGCGCCAAACACGTGCTGATAGGTGTTTCCTGAACAAAATTGCTGCTCTAATTGAGGCAAAGTTCCCGAGTATAGCACTTCTAGATACTCTGCAGAAGGAGGAATATTTGAAAGCTCAAAAGCATATCTTTTGCTTATTTTACGCGCAAGAAATTTGCAAATGTTCAACTTTTCCGTAACAGTGTGCGCAAATTCATTGAAAACATCTTCAATATTAACTTTCCTATTTGTCTCAAGACAAGTTTCCCTTGGCAAAAGAAATATTCGCCGGTTGATGTTTTGAACTAGAAATAACATTGTTAATTTTTTTAGATATTAAAATAAATAACCTTACCTTTTAACGAAGCACAAGCAAACTGCTTGGTTTTTGAATTAAAAATTTTTCCAAACAAATACACAGTATCTTGATTTGTCCCCGCATCAAACCAATAAAAGTTTATATCTTCGCCAACTTGTAGTTTTACATTTTGTGCAAGCTGCAAGTCAAATGGAACCCATTCTCCATTGTTAAGTTTAGCAATGTCTTCATGCGATAACGAAACAGCTTTTTTGTTTTCAATGTTTGCCTCAGATGAAGCTGCAGTTTCAAGTGCCGAAGTTTCATCAATGCTTGCTTTTTTGGCAACTGCTGCATCCACTAGTGCACACAACTCATCGTCATCTAAAATGACATCTTCAGATCGAAAACGCTTCTTACTGGGGCTGACATCCATTTCGGATCAATATCCCATAGATATGATGCTTGAAGATGCTTGAAAGCTTCAAAATTGAAATGACGCAAGCGTTTAAATCTCAAGTGTAAACAATAACATGTGACTTGAATTCGTAAACGACGTGACATGAATTCAAAAACCTTTTTTATTGAAAAAACAAAACGTATACAAACTGAATTGAAACCATTTTCTTTGACTGGAATGGCAGAGGACTTCAAAAAGGTAATAAAAGTTATTGTGAAACTAACAAAAGTTTGTGTTTTACAGGTGCTATTTTAAACTAGGGGAACTCCAGGTGTTCACCAGTAGTTGTTGGCTGGAGCGAGTAGGA
>JAALOO010001004.1_pt1 | contig 21809 bp, 15 predicted proteins | sample 7257641 | NCBI WGS metagenome assembly JAALOO01 (sample SAMN14085613, study PRJNA598686) | mite metagenome | biome: ENVO:01001000; feature: ENVO:01001002; material: ENVO:01001226; isolation source: single female mite from University of Michigan culture on fish food culture... ...
CAGGTCCCTCAAGATATTACTGTCCCTCCTCGGACGTGGGGGGACCGAAGAGGACGGTCGACAAGGACGGTCGACTGTCTGAAGACGGCGAAGCGGATGGGTAAGTAGAGGGTTAGGGAAGGCCATGGGTTGCTGCCTTCTCTTTCCTTTCTTTCTTTTCTTATTTCTTTTTTGTATTTTTAAAAACCAATAAAAGACAATTCAAATTGTATTTCAAACAAGTCTTTATTCATTCTCAATCATCAAACAATACAAAGATTTACAAATAGAAACAATGTCTTCGGCCATACAAGCCAAAGACTGCTGCTGCTTCTTCTTCGGCGGCGATGCCATCCTCGACTTGCTGCTGCTCCTGTCGCGTCCATCCTCGAGGCCATCCATCCATCCTCGAAGTCTTCAGAAGGCTGTTGTTGCTGCTGTCCGCCACCACCACCACCAGACCATCCTCTTCAGTCGTCCTCGAGTAAAGTTGCCGGCAGATGATGATGGCGAGGAGAATGATGATGACGATGATGATCTGCACGGCCATCAGCCTGGTTGGTGCGGCAAGAGGGGAGAGAGCGCGAGAGGATGATGAAGAAGGCCAGACCAGTCCGAAGCTGAGAGTTGATGCACCTGTAAAAAGAAAGCAAACGGTTACACAAAGTATCGAGAACTGAACCAAAACAAACGCCCGTAGTACTTATCTGAAGGGAAGAGTCCTGGCTGATGGGGAGCCGGTGGGAGAGAGAAGAGGACGAGGACGATGACGATGAGGATGATGAGGGCGATCCAAGCGAAGAGGGTGGCTGGCTGGTCCTGGTAGCTGGTCGATGTCTTCGGCGATGTCTTCAGCGGCGGGCGCAGGCCATGCCGCCGGCAAAGAGCAGCAGCAGCAGCAGCGGGCAGAGAGGCAGAGAGGCACGTCTGCTCTGCTCGGCGTCCACCAGGCAACTGACGACCAGGTGCCACAAATGCAAGTCAGCAAGAACAACAGCGGCAGCAGCAGCGGCACCGTACAACACCAACGTGACAGTTGTCACCACGACAAGTCAGAGTCAGACGCTGAACACGAACAAAGAGTGTGCCACAATCTGTTTACATTGCTTACCTTTTTCCATCCATCCAGTGATCTTCTCACCGCTCTTCAGCCCGAGCTTCTGTTGCCAATCTTCTCCTTCTCCCAGAACAGTGTGTTCCACAATGACCTCCTCATCTTCGGCCAGGCCGCCGACCACGCTGTACGACGTGCTGGGCGTCGCCGCGGAGGCGACCACCGAGGAGATCAAGAAGCGCTACCGGGCGCTGGCCATCCGCTACCATCCGGACAAGCTCGTCGGCCTGTCGACAGACAGTGAAGCAGCCAACGCCCACTTCGCCGCCATCACCGAGGCGTACAAGGTGCTCTCCGATGACCGCCAGCGACGGTGGTACGACGCCCACGCCGTGGAGCGCCTCTCCGCGGCGGAGATCGAGGAGAGCCACCTCGATGAGGCCTACTTCACCTCGGCCTGCTTCAGCGGCTTTGAAGAGGACGGCAAGTGGTCTTCGAAGAGCTTCTACACCGTCTACGGCTCCCTCTTTGAGCGCATCGTCGAGCTGGAGCAGCGCTTCAATGAGCACTTTGACTACCCCCAGTTTGGCGGCTCAGGCGCCGAGCTGGCCGCGGTGAAGCGCTTCTACGACGTCTGGCAGTCCTTCAGCACCGGCTTCACCTTCAGCCACCTCGAGGGCCTGTTTGACACCAAGTCAGCCGCTAACACTAGCCGCCAGGTGCTCCGCCTAGCGAAGAAGGAGAACGCCAAGCTGGTGGAGAAGGCGCGCAAGGAGCGCAACGGCCGCGTCCGGCGCCTGGTGGCCCTGCTTCGAAAAGTGGATCCGCGGATGCGCCAGTACCAGCGCGGGCTCGAGAAGAAGGCCGCCCAGAATCGGCTTAAGTCGGAGCAGCATCGGCTGCGGCAGCTGGCTGAAACGCGGAAGGCGCTGGATGAGTGGCAAAGTGCTTCAGATAAACAACAACAACAACAATCCGGTGGATGGCTGGACATGTCGGCGATTGAGGAGGAGCTGGAGAAGCTGGACAATGGTGATGAGGATGAAGAGGATCAAGGTGATGATGAAGAGGACGAAGAAGAGGACGAGGAAGAAGAAGAAGAAGTGTACTTTTGCGCCGACTGCAACCGCCTCTTCAAGACGGAGAACACCCTGAAGAGCCACCAAAAGTCGAAGAAGCACCTGGCGGCGGCGATGAAGCAGCGGCAGAAGCAGAAAAAAGAAGTTGTTGATGATGAAGATGATGATGATGATGAAGTGGAAGATGAAGAGGATGAGTAGATTGTATGAGAAGGTGGAGGAGAGCTGAATAAAATGGGAGCTGATTTTTGCTGAATGAGATTACATCAAATCGCAATACACACTTTCTCACATGAATTTTTTTTGAAACATAAATTTTGATGCGGACAAAAAGCAAACTTTTTTTCTTCTTTTTCAGCTCACTTTGGCTTCTTTTGATGAGAAAAGGTGGTGGTGGGAGTTTTAATACCACTGCTGCCACCACCATCGTTGGAGCTGCTGCTGCCGCCATCAGTGGAGAAGGCGATGTTCGTCTTTATGGCGGCGGCAGTGGGCGTCAGCGAGCTCTTTCCTTTGCCTTTCTTTGCTTTTTGCTCTGCTTTGCTGACGACGGCGGAAGAGGCGACGGCTAGGCTGCGCCCACTCTGCTCCTTCGTCGTCTTCTTCTTCCGATCACCACCACCTCTTGAACTTCGTCTGACCACCAGCGTGTAGAGGACGGCAATGACGAGAAGGATGAGGAGGAAGCTGCCGGCGGTGAAGGCGATCGGGTGGCGGTCCAGGAGGCTTCGCTTCGACTTGACCGGTGCCGGTTGCCCCTGATCCGCTTGGCTGCAGTTGTAGCAGCAGCGGCAACTTCGACGGCCCATCTTCGCCCCGGTTTGATTTGCTGTGTGATTTGTGTGTTTCGATTTGGAGATCAAGTGCAAAATGTCAGCTGTGAAAGAGAGAGAGAGAGAGAGCGTGGACTGCAAGGCTTACCCTTAAAAGACGTGTCCTTCTGCTGCTGCTGATGATGATGACCACCTTTTGGGTGCATTGTTGCTGTTGCTGTTTTTCGAACTCCTTTTTGCTGAATTGGAAAGTTGAATTCGATGATCGTGATGGCCGAAAAGTTCATCTGAAGGTGATGTTGCTCTCGTGGTGTTGCCGCTGCTGCTGTTTAATCCCTTCTTTCATTGGAGCAGAAAGTCCTCCAAGCAGAAAGAAGCAAACAACTATAACAGTTCTTTCACAGTGTGTCAATGAGAGGAGAAGAGTGCAAAGTGCAGCAGTAAACAAACAAACAAAGAGAGCAGCAGCAAAACAAAAGATGTAAACAGAAAATAAAGCCTCCTCCTCCTCCGCCTACTTTTTGCCACTCTTCTTCGAAGACTTCTCCCCCTTGCCGGACTTCTTCGACTTCGACTTCGGCGACTTGAGGACGCTGCTGCCCTTGCCCACCGGGCACGACGACTTGCCACTCTTCGACTTCTTGCCGCTGCCCGGCTTCGAGGAGTGCTTGCTGCTCTTGTTGCTCTTGTGGTGGTTGCCGAGGATGCCGGAGATGCCACCGCCGTGACCTCCACTTCCATGACCTCCTCCATGACCTCCTCCTCCAGCTCCCTTCAGGCAGAAGAGGTAGACCAGGGCAAAGCCGAAGATGACGATGACAATGGCGGCGAGGAGGAGGTAGAGAAGGACCGAGCCGTCCCAGTGCTGGTACGTGCCCGAGCGTTCATTGAAGGAAGCGGGGTCGTAGTCGAAGTAGCAGTCGTACTGCTTGCTCTCCTTGTTCTTCGTGCAGGTGGCCTTCTTGATGAACTGGTCGAGGGGAAAGTTGTCCGGCAGCGAGTGGCTGCCGCCGCCCGCGCCGTGGATGCACACCGCGTGCGGCTTCTTCGGGTCCGGTCCGAAGGGCATGCCTGAAGGGGTTCTCACTTGATGTTTGCTGCTTTGTTTTGCTTTGCTGCTGAGATTTGCTGAGATTTGAGATGGTCAATCTAAGATGGGAAAGAGAAAAAGTTTTTAGGTACGTGGCAAAAGTGGCAAGTCTGCTTTTGGAGTTTCGAAATGAACCTCAATGCGTTTTTTGCGTCTGCTGACTTGTCTTTTGGGCTTGAGCTCGGTTTTTGCAGGTTTTTGTTGGTCATTGTTGTTGTTGAAGTTCGGCTGAATTTTTTTAGATTTTCAATGCAAGTGTTGATTTTGAAGTGCAGCAAAAAGAATTTTGAGGAAGCTTTTTTGGTCATTGAAGATTGAAAAGAGCCTAGAGCAGTTTAATAAAGTGTGTGTGGGTAAAGTGTGTGCTGTGCTGTGTTGTGTATCGTCGTCTTCGGTACTTGTCGTCGTCGCCATCGAGCTCTTTTTGTTTGTCTGGTGGTGATGATCATCATCACTTGCCACCATCACTGCTGCTGCTGCTGCTTTTGGTGCTAGAGCTGGTGTTTCGGCTGCCACCACCACCGCCACCTTTGCCTTTTCCTTTGGCTTTGCTTTTACTTTTGCCACCACTGCTCTTGTCGACGACCACGACCACGACCTTTTCTCTGGCCGTGAGGATCGTCTCTGCCACCGGCTCAGTCGCCGCCGAGGATGACGTCGCATTCTTTGACGTCTTTGGCCCCTTCTGCTTCTTCTTGCCCTTGCTGCTCTTCTTCGTATTTGACTTCGCCTTCGACTTTGAGCGCCTCGTGGTAGAGACGTCGCTGTCAGAGGAGAAGAAGTGAGCCTGGCCTCCTCTGCGGCCGACTTTTCCTCCTTTTCCTTTTCTTTCCTTCGGGTTCGGCGGGGCCATCAAGACGGTGGGCTGATCATCCTCCTCAGCAGTGGTGAGAATGGTGGCGGTGGCTGGCCATGGCTGCTGCTTACCAGCTAGCACCGTCTTCCCACCACCACCACGGGCTGACTTGGGCCGTGCCGATTTTCCTCGCGACTTGGCCAGTGACCGGCTCTTGCCCTTGCCCGCCGACCGGGACCGGGTGGTCACCGAGAGCTGCTGCTGCTGCTTTGGTTGCTTCTGTTTTGGCCGTTTTTGCTTCAGCTGCTTCAGCGGCTGCTTCAGCGGTTGACCCACCAGCTCCGACAGCTTTCCAACGGGCAGGGCGTCCGTCTGCAGGCTGCTGAGGGCGGTGTTGGTGAGGCTGAAGGGCAGCATCTCGGAGGCCCTCTCTGCCTGCTGTTTCTGCTGTTTCTGCTGCTGCTTTGGCTTTCGGACCAGCTCCTTGGATGTTGACTTGAGAAAGCCCACCTTCCCAGCAAAGGCTGACCGCTTCTTTGCCTTAGGAGGCTGTGGCTGTGGCTGGTCTTCGAATGCTGCACTAGCCTCCTCCTCACTTTCCACCGCTGCTGTTTCAACCGCTGTTTCCATTGCTGTCTTCTCCTTTTCCTCCTCCTCCTCAGCTTTCTCCTTCTTGCTCTGCTTTGAGGACAGCTTCGGCTGACGGTGCTTCGGCAGAGCCTGCGCAGAGCCTTTAGCACCCGAAGAGGAAGAGGAGGCTTTTGTGGCGGCGGCAGTTGTAGACGACGATGATGAGGGTGAGGGTGATGAACAGCAACAGGCGCAACAGCTGCAGTAGATGATGCCCACGAGGATGATGACGGCGGCGAAGAGGACCGACAGGCCGACGACGATGAGGATGGCCGCTGCAAAATTTAGAAAAAGCATTAGAAAAAGGTGGCACACATTTTTTTTATCATAGGGAACTTACTGACTGGGTCCAATTTGGAAGACTTGCCGGAAGGAGATACCGACGAGCCACCACCACCACCACCATCAACCACCTTAAAGAACTCCCCCAACGCTCGCACCACCAGCCGCTGGTTGTGCGCAAAGATGAGCACGCTCTTCGCCCCAAAGAGGTAGAAGGTCTCCACCACCGGCCCCTGGCCCTGGAACTGGCCGGTGGTGGCGAAGCCACAGGTCAGGCCGTTGCTGGCCTCCCCGAACTCCGCCGGCGAGCGGGCGCAGGGCGGCGGCGCCCCCCTGGGCTCCTTCAGCAGCTGCACCACCTGCTCGCCGCCGCTACGGCAGATGGCGCTGACCGCGAGAATCTCGAAGCGCCCCGTGTCCGTGTCGTACTCCACCCGCTTCACCTTGGTCAGCCCACCATCTTGGTCCTCCAGCCAGTACAGCGTCTGGGCGCCACTATTAACCAGGTAGATGCCCTGCTCACCGGCGAGCCGGGGGAAGACCTCCACGCCGTCCTCCCCCGCCGAGGCCGGCAGCAGCGTGTCGAAGCGGTAGCGGATCCACGGACTGAAGAGGAAGGCCACCCTCTGGCTGTGCTGGTCGTCGCCGCCGCCAAAGTCCTCGAAGCCGCTGACCACCGCCCCCTGGGAGAAGTCCTCCTGAAAGAGGCGGCTGCCCGCCAGCACTGGCCACTGCTTTACGAGCGACTGATGGCCTCCGCTGCGGACGGTCACCTGGTTCGCCGGCAGGTTCACCGCCTTCGCCGGTAGGACGTAGAACTGAAAGCCATTAGCGTGGGTGATGACGTGCATGTCACCTAGGAAAAAGAGGTAGTGAATTATGAATTATTAAAAAGAAGAAATAACACTACTGATACTCCTACCGTTCGGAAGGAAGCTAACCATGACGGGAGATGCAAAGAGAGACTCAGCAGTTTGGCTTGTTGTTGCTGTTGATGGTGGTGGTGGTGGTGGTGCACTGAGAGCTGATGATGTCACAATGGTGGTGATGATGATGATGGTGAGAGGGCAGACAGTCCTCATTGCAGAGTAGAGTTGCAGCATGGTAGGGAGCAAGGGTGAGAAAACAGTGAACAAGGTTTGAGAAACACACAGAGTGCCACTCAAATTGGCAAAGTGGACGTTGTTTTTATAGCTGCTGCTGCTCTTTTGTGGAACGTGTCGCTATTGACAAAGTTCGATTTCGGTTCATCCCGTGACGACTGGCGGAAAACTTCAGAATCTTTTAATCGGTGGAAAACTGTCTGTCTCATTTTGCGTCACTGTCCAGAAGCTTCACCACCGTCGGCCGCCGCAACGAGCGTGGCCGCGGCGACTGTGAAGCCTGCCAGTGACAGTCGGGCAGCGACAGGACGCACAGCCAGACCCAGATGACCAGGCAGAAGAAGGAGGCGAGGACGATGGAGACGCTGAGCGCTGTACGGCTGGCAGGCTCCTCTTTGGCCTTTCTCGGTGCTGTAGTTGGTTCGTCCACCTCTGCCGATGTTGCTGTTTTAACAGAAGAAGATGTTACAATTAGTGCAAAATTTGACCTTTTTTAAAACTTACTTTGATTGCCTGACTGACTACATCTGAAGAACTGCTCATAAGGGATCGCCTGCAGAGGCACTTTGGGGTAGTGTGGCCGTGGCCTGGTCACCATGATGTCCCAGCTGAAGATGTACACCACCTTCCGATCGCCGCCCAGCATGTGTATCTTCTGGTCAGCAGCATTGACAAAACCGGTGCTCACCAGCCACTTTGCCGGCTGACCACCACCACCATCACCACACGCATCTTCACTCGTATTCCTAGGCATGTCGATGACCATGAACACCTCCGCCTGATCACTGGACCCGTAGCAGAGAAAACTTTTCCACCCGCGGTCTAGCAGCCTAAAGGGCGGATCACGGCTGGGCGATTTGCGGAAGTTCGCCAGCAGAATGCCGGTACTGTTGGCGGTAGGGTCGTTGTTGACGCCGCTGAAGTTGCCAACTGGGCCGGAGAGAAAGAGGTGCGACCACTGGGCGGTCAGGTGGCCCTGTTCGTGAGTGTTGCTGATGTCAATCGCCGTGTCATCTCCTATTCCATAGACTACTCCGCTGGTGAAGTTCGCCATGCACAGGTAGTCCTGGTCGTCGTCCCAGAAGAAGAAGACCGTCGACCAGAGCGACCGCAAACTCTGGTAGACGCCACTGTCCACCAGGGTGGGCCACTTTCTGCTCACTCGCTCCGGCGTCATGTTCACCTCTTTGCTGGGGAGGAGGTTGAAGCTGGAGCCGTCGTAGACGCTGGGCGGAAGGTCGTAGACGTAGAAGTTGGTGGTGAACAGGTACACTCGGCGCGGCGTCACGGCGATGGCCACCAGGTCGAGCTCTTCGCCCTCGAAAACGCGCTGACAGAGGTCCTAGCCAGAAGGAGGGGAAGATGAATTAGACCATCATGAAAACGATAACATGAAAACGGTACTCACGAAAGACACCACAAAGTGGACGCTGGAACAGAACACTGCAACCGACAGCATGCTCAGGCAGAGAAGATCTTGGGTTCGGTGTTTTGGCATTGTTTGGGTAAAGCAGTTGGTGTGTGTTACGTTTTTGAGCAGAGAGATAGATTCTGAGATGGACACATTTGATGGAAAATGGAACTTCTTTTGCCCGGCGCGTCACCACTTTGTTGGCGAGTGATGAGCAATTTCGAAAAAGGGAAGGAGGCCAAAAAGAAGAAAACACGGCAGCAGCCATCTTTTTTTGCCGTTACAGCTTCAGGGTCTGTCCGTAGAAGGCGTGTCGGCAAAAAATTCGAACTTCCAAGTGATAAGAAAAAACTCTGACCAAAGTTTTTGGTTTTTGATTTCCAGAAGATCTTATCATAGCAGAAGAAGAAGAGCAACCGATGGAACGACCGTCGGCCATTTTGCTGGACCTGGCCGGTACTACCACCGACCTGGCGCTGGTCAGCCGCCGGCTGGCCGCCTTCCTCACCGCGCCCACCAGCGCCCAGAGCTACCTCCGCGAAACGTTCGACCGTCCGGAGACAAAGGAGCTGGTCAGGCGGCTGCGGGAGGCGAGGGGCGGCGCCACGGAGGAGGAGCAGGCGCAGCGTAAGAGCAGCCTTAAAAAGAATATCTTATCAGTTCTATTTACCTCTTCTTTTAACCTTCCAATTACCTTCCAATTACCTCCTCCCAGTTCCTCCAATCCTCTCACCTAGCTCCTCACGCGACAAGCTCATCAAGAGCCTGGGCGACTTTGCCGGCGAGCTGCTGAAGATGCAACAAAAAGAAATCCAAGGCAGCCAAGGTAGCGGCAGCCAAAACAGCGGCAGCCAAAAAGGAGGAGGAGCCAGCAACAACAACAACAACAGCAGCAGCTTCCAGCGCTTCGCCGCCGTCACCGCCGAGCTGACCGCCCTCCTCTGGTGCTGGGCCCTGGAGGAGGGCAAACTAGTCGGGCACCTCTACGACGAGGTCACCTTCACCCTGCACCAGTGGGCGGAGCAGCTCGCCCGGGGCGGCCTGCGCACCTACGTCTTCAGCGCCCACCAGAACCTTCACCAGCGCCTGCTGCTGGCCGCTACCAACCACGGCAACCTGGAGCCACTGGTCAGCGGCTATTTCGACGCGGAGCTGGGCCCGCCCACCGAGCCGGCCAGCTTCCGGCGCATCCTCCGCGAGATTGCCCTGGAGAACTCCGCCCCCCTCGGCGGCAAGGTGCTCTACGTGACCGCCGTGCCGAAGCGTAAGAGTTTCTTTAGCGTAGAGGTAGGTTTTGTTGACGACGTTTCTAAAATCTCTCTTTCTTCTGTTGAAATAGAAGCCTCCGCCGCCCTGGAGGCCGGCCTCAAGGTGGCCCTCATTCAGCGCACTCCCTCCTCTGTGGACGCCCCCTCCTCCTCCTCGCCAGAGGGTGCTCTTATAAATGAGCTGAAAGAGGCGGGCGTCCTCCTCATCAGCACCCTCGATGAGCTCAAGTTCAAGTGATGAATTTGATTTCGATTTTGCATTTGCACATTTTACTTTGCACTGATCAAATCATCTGTCCTTGTTGGTGATATTCAGAAATTGGTAAGGACACTTGCGCAGGGAAGGGAAGGCGGCGGCTTTGAAGATGAAGGCTCAGAGGACGTTTTAGAAGAGGAGGATGAGGAGGTGAAGCGACTGACCGTCTCACCCAGGTCCGGCGGCAGGGCCAGCTTCTCAATGGCCAGGTATCGTCTGCTGTTCCGCAGCTTGATCCCATACTCGGTGGCCTCTAGTGAGGCGGCATTGTACGGCGCAAAGGAGTTCAGCCGCGGCAGGCGAAGCAGGTGGAGGAAGCCAACGTAGTCCGCTGCGTAAGGATTTCGATTTGTAGCAGAGCTTTTTTCATTTAGAACATCCTCAACTTCATCCTCGCCCTCCTCGGGAAAGCTAATCAGCCGAACGACGCTGTCGGCGTGGCTGTGCAGCCGCTCTCGAGTGCCCGGGGCGATGCTGTTTAGAAGGTCAAATGAGGCTGAGGAAGATGATGAGAAGGAGGATGAGGAGATGACATTCGAATCAGTGCCCCGATCCGAGGAGGAGGAGGTGAGCGTCACCAGGCAGACGGCGTTCGGCAGCTGGCGAAGGAGAACCTTAAGGCGGTGAAGGGTTCGAGGAAGCGCCTCCACCGAAAGCGGACTGAGCGGCGAGCCGAGCTCGTCGATAAGGATGCGGATCACTTTGGAGGTGTTAGTTGAATTCGAACTCGATTCGGGGTTAGTGGCAGTAGTAGCAGTGTTCTGGCTGTTAAGCTTCACCAGATGATGCAACCTTTCGAGCATCTCCGAGTGGTCCCCAAACTCAATGTCCGCCGACTGGACAAAGCCGGCATGGTCCAGCGGCGAGCCAAAGTCGAGCTTCACCGCCGAGCCGTCCTCGCCCTCCTGGTGGGCAGCGAACCGGGTGGGCAGATTGCGGTAGTGAAAGGCGATCTTCATCTGCTCCTCGACGTCGGATGATGGTGAGGATGAGGATGATGGTGAGTGTGATAATTTTCCTGGTCCACCACCACTGTTATCGTCGCTCTTCACCAGCGAGGGCAGCTCTTTGAGAAATCGCGACCCGGTCCCGGTGATTCGGCCGGAGAAGACCATCAACCGCTGGCCGGCAAGAATTCCCGAAGCGAGGTAGGCCTTGGCGAGCATCGTCGCGTACATCCGATCGCAGTCTTCGTCTGTTGAAAGAAAGTTTAGATGTGAAAAAGAATCTTCGAATTAGAACATCAAAACTTACCAATCACATTGACCGAGGTGAGGGCAAAGCCGCCGCCGATCAGCTGGTCAAAGGTGGCCACGCCCGTTGGACAGACGCTCTGCAGGCCCTTCGTCGACCAGGCGAGGCCGCTGGTGGAGCTGCTGGTAGACATGATGGAAGTTTTTAGAAAAAGTCCGGGACTGATTGAAGATCTTTGAAGAAAAGTCGCCCAAAAGAAAAGACTTGGATTGTTTACAAATGGAGAGAGCATGTGCATTTTTTATTTTTTGCCTTCTGGCTGGCGACATCTACCGGCTAAAAAAGTAAGCTCTAGTTTTCAAACAGTCTGATTCTCTGGTCACTTGAAGGAGAAGAAAATCACTTTGCTTCCGGTGCAAGCTTTGATAAGTAATTTTTCTATAACAAAAAATTTTGCTTTCTGTCTACTAGTCTTTAAATAGTCTCCCCACTTTGTCGTATTTTTTTCTCATCATTACAGAGGAACCAGAAAGCTAAAATCTTCTCTTTCTCCTTCTCTCGTTCATTTTTCTAGAGATCTTTGGGATACAGGCAAATCTCACACTGTCAATAAAAACTGTCCTGCGGTGTTTTTTGACAGATGCGAACGGGCCGCAAAAACGCTCACTGTTATGCATGGTGGCGCTGTCCGCGTTGACAGTTGCTGGCGTTTTGACAGTGTGAGTTTTGCCTGTAATTACAGCGCAGACAGAAAGAAAAAAAGAAACAAAGAATGAAAGAAAGTAGTATTGGTAGTAGAATTGGCAGTGGTACCATTCCCCAGTGGTCAGAAAGGCCATTATCGATGGCCATGTGTGTAATTGTGCACTCATTAGCGATCCACAGGACGAACCTAGACGACTTCTTTCTTTCTTTGCTTCTTCCCTTTTCTCTGTCATTCTTTCACTCTCCCACTCTAATTGAGTATTGCTCGATTACCGCTGCTGCTGCTGCTGCTGCTGCTGCTGCTGCTGCTGCTGCCGTTTCATTTGTTTTATTTTTATTGCACAGCTCTCGATTGTGTGTCGTCGATTCGATTCGATTTCTCGATTTTAGTAGTGTGCCCAAAAGCAGAAATATGTCCATCGTTTTATCAGGAAAAATATGCTTTTGAAAAGGCGCCATGGCGCAATAAACACACACACTGGAACGATTTTTATGCTTTTTTTGTACAAGCACTGAAACCTTTGAAGCAGTTGAAATGACCTCATCAGTTTTTAGTACCAGAATGTATTGGGTGACTAGATTTTGTGGATAGAGTTTTAATGACCACTACGACCAACAAACTAACCAAAATAAAAATGGGACACCTGGTTTTGAATTAAAGTTTTGGGGGTTCGCTTACAGTTGCTGAACAAAAAAAAAGAACTAAAACTAAATCCCAAATCACAATTGCGTGTCATTCTGTTCCGTTTTTTTGTAGAAAGATCTCAAAACTGCCCTGATTCACGCAATGCCAATGATTCCCTGATTCGGCGGAAACAAAGTTTGCTGTTGAAACATGCTATATTTTTCTGTGTTTGAGTGTGTACGTAATTGCTGCAATTACACACACAATTTTTTAGCTAATTTGAAGAACAAAACACACAAAGAAGGAGCACTTGCGTGATAGTTAGCGTTCCCCACAGCAGCACAAAAAACAATGCAGGTAATTGAGAAGCCCACTGCAAAAATGAGAGCCACTACAAACTTTAAAATCGGTGATCAAGCTCAATTCTCTTTTTTGTAAAATATCGTTCAGATTTTGTTTTTAAGAGAATCTTCTTTGTCTTCGTCTTCGTCTTCGTCTTCTTCTTCTTTATTGATCACATCATTGCCCTGTGTCTTTTCTCTCTATCGATTGAGTTTGGTTCATTTTGTCCGTTTTTTGTCCTGTTCAGCTCTGTCCTGTTCAGTTCACTGTCAATCGATGTTCACTTAGTTGCCAGTTGATTTATGTGCGCCACCATGCCAATCTAATCTATCACTCTATAAGAAGGATGGAAGGATTCTACTGCACACTGTACTGAAGGGCACCTGATTTATTTAGTGTTTCAGGGGAAAAGATAAAAGAGATTGTTCAGTTTAAAATTAAAAGAAGAAGAGCATTTGTTTTGTAACTTTTTAGTAAAGAGAGAAAAGTTAATTGAATTTTCCTTTTCTTTTTCTCTTTGCCGTTTCACCTTTGTTTTTTTTTCTGAAATGAGATCACTTCACATGAGCTTTTTGTTTTGTGCTGGCCATTTGTCTGCACTGAACTGGACATTGGTCAACTGATTTTTTACTGTTTTGCACCATTTTAAAACTTTTTCTCTCCACTGCCAAAAAAAGTTGCCCCCTCTTCGCTTTCCAGCTAAATTTTCTGTTCTGTTTCAAACAAAGACCAGTGCAGAAAATCTTTAGATTGATTTTCAATTCAATTCACTTTTTCACTTTTTGGCTTCTTCCACTCTCTCTCTCTCTCTCTCTTTTAAATTGATTCACTATCTTCCGTCCTCTATCAAAGGAATCGTTTGCCCGCTGCTCGCATTGTCCGCTGGTTTCAGTTGAACACAATGGAAGAAAAACCCCAAAAAATGGGAAAGATAGAACTGAAGGAAAAAATAAAAACTAGCACAAACCCTTGCCAATGTTTCTCAGTCTCTCCATTTCTCTAATTGAATTAAATTTTATTTTATTGTCTCTTTGGGGGCTTTAATTAAATTCAGCAGTATCACAGTGTGCAAGCGTTTTGATCATTTTCTTTCTCTTTTTTCTCGTCTTTTTCTTTGTTCTGCCTGTCTGTCACAATTTATTTTTTGGCAGCCATTTCTCTCTCTCTTCTTTCCTTCCTTCTGTACAGCCATTTCACCTCATCAGCACTGAGCAATCACTTAGCAAAAGTTGCCATCATTTTTGTTGGTTGCTCATCTGAGTTGCTATACTTTGTGTGTGTGTGAGAGAGTGTAATTCAATAATGAAGCCAAATACCTCTTATTTTCAACATTTTTTTTTCTGTTGTTTCTCCAGTTCAATTTACTTTGATTGATTTTGGTAATTCCTTTTCCCTTAACTGAAAAACTGCCAGCTCAGCTCAGGATGAAAGATGAAAAGAGGTCTGGTAAAAGATAAACAACAGCCCAAAAAAGTTTTTGAGCTTCGTGTTTGGTGGGTGAGACGGATGAAAATGAAAATGAAAATACTGGTAATTGATTGAAAACGGGGGAAAGGGAAGGTGAGCTATCTTGCCAAGGTGAACCAGAAACTAAACTTTTCCTGACTGACTGACTGACTGACTCACAGGCAAATCATTAGCCTGATTGATGAACGAGAAAGAGATCAAAATCTTCTTCTCATCTTCCCCCCCCCCCCCCAAATTCGACGCAGACAGCTGGTTAATAATTAATCTATCTATATCTATCTACCTTTCCAGTCAATCACCTTTAGGTGTGTCACCTTTGTTTTTCAAAGAGAAAAAACTCCCTAAACTAATTGATTGAAAATTCAGAAAAAGTGAATTATATCGACTTTCACCTGAAACTTTAATGTCAATTTCTTCTGATTATTTTAAAGTACACACGCCAGTTTTGCTTATCTGACCGCTCTCACGCTATTACTTATCTAAATGAAACAAAGTTAAACAAAACTTTTCGAAAGAGCATTTTGTCACTGGAATTTTTTTGGCGAAAGCCATTGAATTTGTGACTTGATCAGCAGCAGCAGCAGCAGCAGCAGCAGCATCAGTTTTAATTGGCAAACGTCACTCTCAATTAGCGGAAAACTATTTTCTGCGGTGCCTGGACAAAAAAGAGTGCCTTGTAATTTGTTGTCCTGGAAGTTGGCTGCTAATGTTTTTGCTGTTGATGTGTGTTCCGGCTTTTTAGTACCAAAATTTTTTGCAGTTGCTGCTGCTGCTGCTGCTGTCTATTTGTAGTCAGCTGTCAGCTCCTCTTCTTCTTTCCTTCCCTATTAATTTGCCATAATCAATTAGCCAGGCGGCCAGGCTGATTGACGGCTCATTACCAGCAAAAGAGAGAACAAGAGCGAGTGTGTTTACTCTCTGGGCTAGGAAAAGTTTATGCAAAGTTAGGTTTTTAAAAAGATCGGCAAAAGAAAAAGATGACTTTAAAGCTAAAAATGCTTTCTGCAAAGATGACTACTTTCTGCAGAGTTTGAGTGTAAATTGCGCAAGTTTGCTTTTTGCTTATCAGCTCACTTAGATCGATGACTTCAAAGAAAAAGAAAAAGATGACAAAACCTGCCAAGTTCAATGCTTTGCACTGGATGCCCTCTCTCCTTCTCTCTCCCTCTCATCTTTGCAATCGTGAGAAGACTTGTCAGACACAATACACGGGTGCCTCTTTTTCTTCCTTTTCTCCATTCATCAGTTATCTTGTTTGGGTGTACTATACAAGCAACTCATTCACCATCATTACCATTACCAGTTCATCCTCTTAAATTAGCTCGTCACCCTCTCTCTCATGCTGCCTCTGCTGAAGTACTTTAGTTTTTTGTTTAGAGAAAAAAGTACAAGAGCAAAAACCAAACACAACAACAATTCAAGGTTGTCGCACTGCCAAAGCAGTCATCTTTTTTCTACTCAAAAAGAAGTAATGTACAGAGTAAATAAAAATGAAGAGGAGTGCAATACCGGTTCAGCTCATTCTTTACAGGCCATTTGCTTCCATTGGCTATGCCCTTCCCCGGCTGGGAAATGAAGCAAATGTGTGTACAGCAGAAAAAAAAAATATTCACTGCGCTCTGCTGTTAATTGACCGAATCGGCGAGTGACGCCTGGTGATCTCGCAGGCACAAAAAAAAGAGTTAGTGAAGGAAAGAAGCTTGGCCTTGAGACGTCAAACTTTTACCACACAGCAGCACTCCTTTCACTACAACTTTTCTGACAAAAGTGTTCTCTGTCAACCCTGATCGTTTAGCTTTCCGTATACGTTTCTATTTCTTCCTACTAGTGCACACTTTTGAATAGTACTGAAAACGGTGCTTCAACCACTCACGTGACCGGCTGTACAAAACAGCAGCCTTCAGGCAAAGGAATTTTGTTGTACAGTAGTGGTATCGAGTGGTGGTGGTGGCAAAGGATAGAATTTTGACAGCAGCCTCACTTGATTGATTACTCAATTAAACAGTACTGCTGCTGCTGGCCCCTTTCACTTTCTATCCCTTTCTCCCTTTCATCTATCAGCTATGATGATGAAGCTGATGAGCTCTAATTGATTGATACTCTCTCTCTCTCTCTCTCTCTCTCTTCATTTTCCCTCTTCTTCTCTCATTTTTCTCTTTATCATCTGAGCTCAGCTGATGCGTAGAAACTTTACTCTCTCTCTCTCTCTGGCAACTTCAGTTCCACCAGTTCTTCTCAGTTTCTCAGCTGCAGCTGCAGCCGATTTTTGTTCGCTGGCGTTGCCGAGCAGCCACTGCAGCAATTATTGTTACTCTTGGCATTCACAGCAGAGCTGCTGCTGCATTGGTGTGCTCATTCATTCAGCGGTGAGTGTGTGCTGTGAGTCTGTGTCTGTGCTCCCTATCGCTCTTCTCATCATCACAACCATCATCATCATCATTCTCTCTACCTCTACCACCTTTTATTATAAAACGTATTCATATCTCTCTCTCCTCGCTCTTTTCAAACTCTCATCAAACCAAACTGTTGCTGCAGTGGCTGCAGCGGCTGGTGAGCAAGAACAAAAAAATTTTTGTTGCCCTGCCGTTGTTTCGGTACAGAAGAGCTGCTGCTGCTGCTGCTGCTGATGCACTCTGTCAGTTAGTTTTAGCAGAGCTGTACTTCTGCTTCTTTTGCTGCTGGTGATATACATACTTTTGCCTCTCTTCAGCAGTGGTGCACCTCCTGCGGCTATAAATAGTCCTCAGCTAGAAGAGAAGAGCTGGCAGAACCGAACGACTCGACAGTGATGCCGCCGCCGCTGGTGATATTGGCGCAGTGTCAATGAGGAAGTAGTAATCCACTGTGTGTCGACTCTGTGTAAATGTGCTTGTGCAACCGAAGATAGAAAGGCTGAACTGAAGCAACACAAAAAGACGTCGAGAGCTAACCGTGCAGTTACATCACAACTCGAAGTTGAGTTGAGTTGTGTTGTTCGTGCTCTTGTGATAACCACGGCGTTGAATGGTGTGCTCGTATTCGGTGTCCTTTCATCAGCTGCTGCTGCTGCACTAGCACCACCAATCAACAGTGAATGCTGCTGGGCTGATTGGGTTCTGCTGCTGCTGGTAGCGGTACTCAAGCAAGTTAGCAAGCGAAAGAGTTTGCGGATTTTGTTTTGTGTTTTTACGTTTCCTGTTCTCTGACAACCGAAGTTTGCACCACAACCTCCTACTTCTACTTCTTCTGCTGATACTGCTGATTTGATTTGATGGTGGTGAACACGATGAACACTAGTGAGTGTCGTTGGTGCTCTAGTGCACTACTTTTGCACCGTTGCCATCAGCTTCTGATGCCGACAAAGTGAACCACCGAAATCAGCATCTTTTGGTGGACTGTGTTATCTTCAGCCTCTACTCAAACTCTCACTTCATCATTAGTGCCACTTTAGACTTAAAGACTGTGTCAGTGAAACTAATTTTTCATAATTAAAGTCTATCAAAAAGTGAAAAATCATCATCAGCAGCAAAATGCCCTTCAAAAAGTACCGTGAACACCTGATCTACAAGCGGCTGGAGAAGAAGGTCTCCACGCCGCCGCCGAGCACTTCGATTTCACTTCAATCAGTTCCCTTGGCCACCGAATCGACTAGAATTAATGAGGAAAGAATCCTTCATCAGAATAAAGAATCGCCCGCCTCCTCGGCTCGCAGCTCTCCTCAAACTGTTGGTCCTCGAACATTGGGCAGCTTCTTCAGCACCGGAAGTAGTGGTAGTAATCGACGACCTCTAAGCAGTTTTCTGATAAACGATCACCACAACGACGAGTACAACGCCTACAGCTACGGCCTGGTGCCCCTCTCCGAGCGGAACATCTACCGCGAGTTTTCCGTCATTGAGCTTCCCAACAACAACAGTTCGGAGAAGATCAATAACAGTAACAATAACACGATGATGAACACCTGGAGCAAAAAGTCCACCTCGACTAGCACTGATTATCTCCACCATCACCACCTGAAAGTTCCAAATGGCTCATCGAACACTCTGCCCACTTCCCACTCAGCCCTCAAGTCATCACCACCTTCGACGTCTTCTCTGCACTCCTCGAACAAAGGCAGCAGTCTGGAGCGCGAGAAGAAGACAGTTCGCATTGTGGTGGAGGGTGAAAATGAAGGTGACAATGGCCGAAAATCATCACCGGAAACGCCGAGTAAAAATGGCCAAGGCAGCAGCCCTAAACCTCACTTCCGCTCATCGCTTGGAAAGAAGTGGAACGGAGGAAGTGGAAGCTCTCGAGGAGAGGTGCTGATTCCCATTCGCCGAGAAGTTAGCAATGGCAGTGGTATCCGCAGCAGCAGCATTAGTAGCACCGGAAGTAGCGGTGGTAAACAGCTGCCCTCAAAAAGTGAGAACCACAGTTCGCTGATGGCCATGGAGCCGGTGCCGACGCCCGTTCGCTCCTACAAGTGCACCAGCTACACGCTGAATGAGATTCGATCATTCTAGGAAAGAAAGCGGAAACTGTGAATGAAAATGAAAAAACGGACAAATTACTTTTTACGACCTTCAAACTTTGGCGTCTTATGTCGCCTCTAACTATGTGCTTCAGAAGTCTGAAGTTTTGGTTTTGGCTACGGTTTTCAATATTTTCAACTCTGATTTCACACTCTCCACTAACTATATTCATATTTATGGCCTTCTTCTCTCTCTCTCATCTCTGTGATCCCCTCTAACTGATACCCCAACTTCTCTACTAAGCAAAGCACACACAAATGCACACCACCGAACAAACACCCCATATATAATACGCAAATTACGATGATATTTGTTTATCTCTTGCTCCACCAGCTGCAACATAACTTTCTCTTCCTCTCCCCACTTCCGATTGCTGTAAACTTCGACTACTATTCTATTCTGTTTCCCTCTCACTTGAATATACAACAGCAGTTCCTCTAACCCTTAACTCTCTTTTCTGTAACCTTCAAAAGAAGGAGCAGATGCTGTTGCTGCTGTCATTCGAGAATATGTTTGTTTATTCAGCGGTGAGAATGTGTGTGTTAGCGCTAACACAACTCTAACTGGAGGGAAAACGGATAACCACCAACTGCAAAAATATTTTTGATCGTGAAATTCTTTCTTTGTGGATTAATTTCTCAAGCAGAAATTATTCAAGTCAACCTCTTAATATCAATGTTTGGTGTTCCCCTAAAATCTCTATTTATTATGAATTTGCCCCCACCTCACTAATTACCGCTCGAGCGCACATTATGTTTTTTTCTTTTTTCCCTCTCTATCTTCTCTGTATTTAATATTTTACCATTATTGCAATAATAATAAAAAAGGTTTGCACAGCGGCTACTCCCACTCAATTTTTTTCCTGCAAGAATTAAGAAGAAGAAGCATTCTTCAAGCTTTATGAGTTCTAATTACTATCTGTGATCAGAGGGGAAAAGGAAAGGGAGAGAATTTTCTCTCGTTTTTTCATTAGAATCAGAGAATAGTAAGTAGAATAGCTAAGTAGGTAGAAAAGAAAAAGGAATATTCTCGTTTGCTTGCTCGCCCTTCTAAATATATAGCAGCAGAATTTTTAATTTCTCCCCAAACTCCTTTCTCTCTCGCTGATATCTCCGCTAATGATCTAATTGTTTTTCCTCTCTTTTCTCATTCCTTCGTCGTTATCAAAAGCTGCAAACTGAAAAAACTAGAAACAGAAAAAAACTGTCACGACCTTTTTCTTAATTAGCTTTTGCTGATTGAAGCTAAGAGCAGCAGGCGAGCACAAAAAAAAAGTTTAAAGGGAGGAGGAAAGAATATCAGCAAAAAAAGCTGGAAAAATATTTAATTTAGCAAATGAAGTGGGCCGTGATTCACTCCAACGCAAAAACTGACTCTAGTGCTCTGCAAATAACGGCAATTATTAAAAATTTTGCAGTTTTTTGCTCTACTAAAAGCTTTCCATCTTTTTTTGCTGCTGTTTCTAACAAAAACTACAAGCAAACACTTTAGTTGTTGAATTTGTCAACTCTACAGCATCACAAAAGTCAATCCTTTGTGTTTTTGTTGTTGCTGTGCGATCACTCACTTTCTCACCCGTGGTAATTAAATGCAAATGAATTATTGATTAGGAGCGAGAGAGAGAGAGAGAGAGAGAGAGAGAGAGAGAGAGAGAGAGAGAGAGAGGTTGGGAGAAAATAAATGAAGGGCAGAGAACTTGTCTCAAGTGCTCTCATTCTGCTGCTGCTGTTGTTGTTCCATCGATAGCTCAATTGAACTCTGGAGAAAGGAGGGGACCAAAAAAGAAAAGAAAAGGCCCGATAATAGATTCGTCTTCAGACGTCAAAAAAATTTCCCTTCACTAGATTGCGCACTTCCTTCCATCTCTCCTGTTTTTCGATTTTGCCTTTTCTTTTTTAGAAGATTACGCTTTGTCGATAATTGTAAATTAATGGCAAGGGCCTCCCTCTCTTTGTCTTATAACAGACGAGGTTGAAACACTAGGAGAAAAAAGGTTTTGAATATTCACAAGCCAGCCAGACAGTCTAAGGACTTCAGTCGGGCGATTAATCAAATCTCACTCTCTTTTTCTGCCTTGCTTTAGCTATGCTTTAAAAAATTGATTAGAAAAGAGAGAGTGAATCCGTTTCTGGCTTTTTTGTTTCAAGAGGTTTTTTCTTGTTTTTATGTAAAACAAAAAATACAATAAAAATCCTTTTTTGCATCTAAAAAACTTAAAGTTGATTCTCTTTCTCTTTTTTCCCCGTCTTGTCTTACACACAAACTCTTTACAAGGAATGTATAATTTTACAATTTTCCCTCATCTAAGAGAACTGCTTTCTGTTATCAAGGGTTGTTATAATGTTATAAAATGTTATAAGTGCAGTTTATTTTCCTTCAACTTTCAGCCTGCCTTCTACTCATCTCTAACTTTTGCTAATAATTTTTGACGGCCATGTCACATAATCATAATCATAATAACTACCACTACTATCAAATTCAGTTTAACATGAAGCATCGTAAACGGACAAGAAACAGATATCTGCGGCTGCTGCTGCTGCCATTACCCAGCAAAAAAATGGTTGAAAAAGCAGGAAAAACAGTTCAAACTCAAAATTTAGTTCCGAGCAATCTGCAGCTGCAACATATTTGCCCGTTATATTGCTTATGCAAATTCAGCAGGGGAAAGTAGAAGAAAATGTGTTCACTGTGAGTTACACAGGCAATTTTTTCAGCATTTACATTTTCAGACGAAAAAAAACATGCAAATGTCGCTCGCCGGGCCGGGCTTACCCTTTGAACTTTTCCCTTTCCTCCTCTCTGACTCAATTTGTTGTATCATTGCTCGCCTTCTTCCTTCAGTCCTAACTCAACTCATTATTACTTTTCTTTCTGAGCCCTTCTCGCAAAAAGGGAGAAAGAGAGCTCATTTGAGTGTAACTAAATTGCTGCTGCTGCTGCCTTCTTTGCCTTCTTTTGCCGGCATCGATTTGCCACTTTTAAGTGTCGCAGAGAAGGAGAAGGAAAAAGAGCTGAAAAAGACTGATGATGAATGATCATTGGCGGATTAAGATCTGAATGTGGTAGGAATGGGAAGGAGCAGCAGCAGTCGATTACTGGCAATGGAGGAAATGAATAAGGGGACCCCCTTCTATTTCTCGTCGTCAATCGTCAAGCACTATTCCATATTGCAATTAAAGTGCAGAAGAGTTGGAGACGATGTTTAGCAGAGAGAGAGAGAGAGAGAGAGAGAGAGAGAGAGAGAGAGAGAGAGAGATGTGAT
>JAALOO010001006.1_pt1 | contig 21807 bp, 21 predicted proteins | sample 7257641 | NCBI WGS metagenome assembly JAALOO01 (sample SAMN14085613, study PRJNA598686) | mite metagenome | biome: ENVO:01001000; feature: ENVO:01001002; material: ENVO:01001226; isolation source: single female mite from University of Michigan culture on fish food culture... ...
GAGTTGAAGAAGGAGGTGGTGGGCGATGTTACTGGCTGGGAGAACTGGGTAAAAACAAGTTGTTTACCGGCCACTTTGTACTCTCTTACAGAGTTTCTCTGTGTGTGTGTTTGCGTTGTCCCTCACTCACTCAGGCTCCCTTCACTGACGACGTGACGTCACCTTTAGTTGCCGGCCGCTTTCAAATTCAAGACGACTGACACACACACAGTAACTTCTGTTTTTAGTTTGCTTTTGGTATTCTCTGTAACTTCTGTTTATATGATACAGTAAAGTGGGGGCATGCAATGTCAAAAACTAGGGAGATTACTTAGGAGAATATTAAAATGGGAAAAACCTGAAAACCTCTTTTCAAAAACTGAAAATACAAAAGGGAAAGTGAAAGCAGCAGTGAACTACTTATGAGCTGATGGTTAAAATCGAAATGGGCTGTGTAAAAGCAGCCGCCACACACACACACACCGATCACTTCTAAAATCGGTACACGATGTACTGAGCGTATCTGCCCTTGTGGACGTCCTTGACGTGCGCGGCAGCGCTGTTTTTCCATCCGGTGGTGAAGCTGCAGTCCGGCCCCTGGCAGTGGTACGGCTTCAGGCGCCGGTGCACCGCGAGGAGGTGGTCCTTCAGCTGGTACTTAGTCAGGGGCTTCTTGCAGACCGGACAGTCCACCTTGGTGTGGGCGTTTTTGACCAAAAAGTAAGAGGGGCAATTCGCCCGGAGGTAGTCCTCAACGTTGGCGGCGGTGACGTCGGCCAAGGCGATGGGCGTCGAAGTTGATGGTCGGTGCTGTTGATGCTGCTGCTGCTGCTGCTGCGAAGTACTGGCGGCGGAAGGTGTGGAGGTAGTGGTGGAAGCAGTGGCGCCGGCTCGGCGCTTATCTGCTGCTGCTGCTGCTGCTGATGGCCTGGAAACAAGCGGAGAAGACACGACTGAAACTTTGGCCCGTTTTGGATTAGCAGCAGCAGCAGGTGGTGGTGGAACAGCCACAGACGCGGCTGCTGGTGCTTCCTCAGGAGCCATTCGAAGATCACGTTTTGGCGGTAGGCCTACTTTGGTGACGGTGATGGTGACGGTGGAGCTGGTACCGGCTGGCTCTGACTGTCGTCGGTTCACAGTCGAGCCACTACTCACAGACGTTTGGCGTTGTTCTTGCTCGGTAGTGTTGTTGCTGCTGATGCTGTTGTTGATGTCGGCGTCGGCGTCGGTCTGAGGATTCACAACAGGGCTGCCATTTTCGGGTGGAACAATAGCCGAAGAAGAAGAAGAAGAAGAAGAAGCGGCGGCCGCAGCATCTGAACTTGCCGAGTCAGCCAAATCTTCGCCATGAAACATGCTTTGGTAATTCATCCTATCCTCTTCTTCCGTTTCTTGATGCCCATCAGTTGATGCTCTACGGTTGACCTGTTCATTGGCGTGGACATTGTTCTCTGCCGCCTCCTCCTCCTCCTCATCGTCGATCACTATCTCCTCCTCTTCGGACTTTACGATGACGCGCCTCAGACCATTCTCCTCAACAACAGACGACCATGGACCACCGCTGCTGCCGCTGTTGCTCACCATCCCTAAAGTTCGAGGAGGCTCTTCTACGACCATTCCATCCCCCTCCTCCTCCTCCCTGAAGGCCTCCAGTACCTTCTTGTAGATGGCCCCCGAGAGGAGTTCTACTTCAATGCCTTCAGCGCTGCCCAAGTCCAGTCCCGTGGGCCAGCCCTCGGGCCATTTCTTTGGTGTGGGGTTTATATGGAAAAAGGGCTCCTCGTCGATGTCGAAGAGCAGTAGGACGGTGCACAGGTCCGGCGGTAGAAACCGTGGAAACCAATCCTCGTACTGTGTTCGCAGGGCGTACTTCAGCTTCCGCAGAATGAACGCCCGGCTGTTCGGGTGATGGTGGTGATTGTTGGAACTACCGGCGGTGTCGGCGGTCACGCCGTTCAGCACATCGAGGCGCCACTTCAGGCCTCGCAGCTGCTTGGTCAAATTGCGGAAGGTCTCCCTCTGGGCGATGAGACGAGCCAGCTTTTTTTCCCGATCAAATTGGTGGTTCATTCTGGTGAAGTGGTGTGTGTGTGTTTAGCTGAAAAAGAAAAGGAGTCAACACAGAAAGACTGCAGGTGATAACAAGAACAAGAATACTTGGCAGCAGCAGCAGCTGTAGCGATTCCTTGGCGAAACTAAACTTCTTCTTCTTCCGGTTCAAAAATGTTAAAAAGGTTGAACGAAGAAGATGGTTACAGGTTACAGGTTCACTGCACGTCTTGCGTGTTTTGAAACAAAACAAAAGTGTTCAAAAGTACTGCGCAGCACGTGCCGATAGGGATTTTTTCTAGCCCCTTTTTAATTGATGGCGTGACCAGCCCGAGAGATTGGGAGAACTGGGTAAGCAACAACACCGCAAGTGCCTCGATGGACAACTAAATATGTTTTCTCAACTGAAATCGCACACAACAGTTGTGCAGTAACAGCAGAAGCAGAATGATCTGCTGTGTGACGTTCAAACGTGGTCTTTCTTCTTCTTCTGTTCTCTCTCAGCTCTTCTCTTTCTCTCCTCAGTCTGTTGCTCAGCTTTTCGCGCTTCTTTCTTTGTTGTCAACCTCGAAGCAGCCATTTTTTCCTTTGCTTCGATGCTCTTTGTGTGTGTGTACGTCTGCACGAGAAGAGGGGGATAGTCCCCCCCCCCCCTCGCTCCCTGATAGAATGGAGAAGGCTAAAGATTAGATTCAACACACACAAACACAAGCACGCAAAAACAAAGCAATTAAGGAGAGCCATTTTCGAGGGCAAAAAGAGAAATTTTAATTGAGGTCTCCCTGTGGAGTAATCTTAATCTTTAACCTAAAATCAAGATTACAAGAAGCAGCCGGCTGGCAGTAGGAAGCGGGTGGCCTGCTTTCAGCGTCGCAAAATCGACTAATTATTTCAATTGCCGATCGTAAATTTTCCGAAGTTTGTCACGGACGCTGCCACTAACGCTGCAGAACGCGGAGTTAGTGGCAGCATCACAATCACCACCATCACCACTACCACCACCGGCAAAGCAAAGTGCCTCTGTGTAGAGGGGAACGGTGCACAAGACCAGGACACAAGAGGCGACAAAAGCGTCGAAAGCGGCAGCGCGCACAAAAGCGGCAACCAAAAAGGACAGTGACGCGCTCATCCCGAAAAAAGTGGCCATATCTTTGCATTGAATGGCATATATTAGGAGAGGCAGTAGAGCGTGAGCTGGAGCGTGAGTTGACTGCTTTTCAAAAAGAGGAAATCAAGCGAATACTTTCCTTTGACATGGCCACCCTCCGCCGAAGCTGGAGTGAATTTATTTGTAAGTTTAAAAGATAGTTTTGCAAACAAAAAATCCTTTTTTTAAAATGATTTCTTTGCCTTTTCTTTTTCATGCAGTTTCTATCCTGATACTCTTCTCCTTCTGCCACTTATTTTCCCTAACTCTGCTCCTCGGCCTGATTGCCCTGCTCTTCAGGTACCTCCTCATTGTCACCTGTCACTCTTACCGTTTTGCACCCGTTCTCTACCGATCCTACACTCGGACTCTCATGCTTCTCCTCAATGTCGCCATGGGCACCGTTTTCTTCTACTCTTTTTCCACCTTTCGACTTGCTGGGCAACTTTTCCTCTTTGGCAGCATCAGCAACAGCAACAGCAACAACAACACCGGGAGAACATTATCGGTTTTTTGCTGTAAAAGAAGAAGGCAAAACCAAGCCGAAAGTAACCGGAGCATAACCACGTTTGACCCTGATTCACTGCTGTACATGATTGACCCAGTGCTTCCGGTAAAGGTTAGGAGCCCAAGTGGAGAAAAGAAGAGGGAAAAGACCGCCCTGGCCGTCATTGACACGGGCGCCTCCGACTCGGTGATCAGCAAGCAATTGGTTGAAGAACTTCAACTTTTGTCGCATCACATTGAAACGTACGAAGACGGAACGCAAGAAGAGGTGGTTGAGTTAGAAATAGCTGCTGCAGGAAGAGGAGGAGGAGGAGGAGGAGGAGGAAGTGAAACGGAAGAAAACAAAGAAGAGGAAGAGTCTAATGTTGCTGTTAAAACTGGAAAATCAAGTGGAGCTCAAAGCGCAAAGAAGTTTATCAAAATCTACTGCGCCGTGACCTCGATTGAGTTTGGTGACTTTAACAAGCGAATGCCCAGTTCAAAATTAGAACGGCTGGCCCGCGTGCTGGGCATTCCACCGGAGCAGATGATCACACCGGGAGAACTTCCAAACAAAGGTGCTGACGTCACCTGTGGAGAGCTCCTCCTCGGCACTGACGTCATTCCCCGGCTGGTGCTTCCTCCTCGCTCTGCTCCTGCTCGAGTCATTCCGCTGGCGGCCAATCTGTCCGCCACTGAAACTCCGCTCGGCTACCTGGTTCAGGGCACTCAGTTGAAGCCTATGGCTAACAGCAGCTCTACAGCAGCTAAAAGCTACTGTCCCTACTTTGTGCACAACTGGCAGTACTGCAGCATCTCGGGCAGAAGTCTCTCCGACTGGCTCCACTTGGGCGTCTTTTTTGTGCTGTACGGCTTTCTCTACATTGAAATGGCTTTTCACTTTGTACGTGATTGGATTCGCGCCTAACCAAAAGATAAAAAAACTGCATTATATTTTTTTCCTTCAAAAGGCAACAGTTAAACAAACTTTTTTTTGTAGTTTTTTCAAAAAATTTTTTTAAAATGATTAAAAGCAATTTGGTTTTAGGGTAAAGAGGTCAGAGGTAGTGGTGGTGGTGGTGGTGGCGAAGGGTGCACGAAGGGGAAGTGGCACACAGTTAAAGTAGAATAGACTGCTCGAGTGAGAGCTGTTCCCCCCGCCACCTAAGCTCCTGATTGGATGCGACCAAATCAGCTGCAACCGAGCTGCTGTTTTGGATCGTTCCGCTAGTCTAGTGTAATATTTTGTGCAGTTTGTTTTGACAGCTAACTTTGCTCTGTTATAAAAAAACAGAAAGAAATTCCGCCAACTTACCAACAACATCACCAAAACAAAACATGCTATGCTGCAAAGGAAAACAAAAGCCGAAACGGAAACGAAAGTCGAAACAAGTGCCCACGGCTCAGTTTTACGACACCCCACTAAACCGGCCCTTCCTAGCCTGCTTCCGCTACCTCTGCAGCTTTGGCGGCGGTGGCGGCGGCGGTCAGCATGAGCAGCTGCAACGATTAGTCTTTAGCGACGTCATCACCATGGTAACTGCCTGCTGTTTCTCCTCCTCCTCTTTTTCTGATAACTCCAAAAGCAGCCGAAAATGCTGCTTTTTTCCAAAATGGCCCGAAATAGCCTTGACCAATGAAGAACTGGTGCAAAAGTACGGCCCCTACAAGGCACGCCTCCGCTTTTCCGCCTGCCCGACGGTGCTGCTGCGAGCCGTTGTTCCCAGCACCGGCTTCAGCGTCGTCTTCCGAGCGATGCTCGACAGTGGCGCCACCTACTCGCACATGGCCGCCAGCCTGGCGGAGGTGCTGCTCGCCAATGGCGCCACCGCCGAGTACGTCTGGCCAGTGGGCGGCGCAGAGAACCCTTTTCTGAGACTGAGGAGCCTCGACTATTGCCACATTAGTGGGCTGAAGTTGCAGTCGCTGGAAGATGACTTTGGTGAGGAACATCAAGAGGCAAAGGAGATTACTGTAGGGGAGGACAGTGGTGGCTGTGGCTGTCCTTTCATTTCAGTGGACGAATCCAGGGGCTCGCAGTTCATTGAGGACCTGCCCATTACCTTGGTGCTGGAGAAGATGGCCCAGCTGGGACTGCCGATGACCCAGCGATCCGGCGATCAACTAGGGCGGACAATGTGGACCACCAGGAATAACTCAAAGTCGGTGTACTTCTACTATTAAAATTAATTTTCTATTTATTTAATCTTTTTTGTAATTTTTATATTCTTTTTTACTCTTTTCCCCCAGCTCCCAGTACCGCTTTCACCTGCTCATCGGCCAGGACCTGCTCAGCGCCCACTTTCTTACGCCCCCCTACCTGCGATCCTACCACATCACGCCCTCGCTGGTGCTCCTCCGAACCGCAATGGGCCTCTCCTTTATGGGCCACTTTAACGTCAACAAGTTCTCAAAGGCCACCCTGAGCGCTGTTGAGCTGGCGAAGATCAAGGAGACACTTTACCCGGAAAAGTACTGCACTTCTTCTACACAAAAAAATGCTCCCGATGAAGGGAAGACAAATTTCAAAAAAACAGAAGAGAAAGAAGGGGAGTTGACCACTTCTCAAAAAGAGGCAATCAAGCAGATACTCTCCTTTGACCTGGCCACCATCATCAGACGACCTTGGAGTGAATTCATTTGTAAATGAAAAAAAAAGATTTTTGTTTCTTAACAAAAATTAATTATCGCTAAATTAATTATTCTTTTATTTTTTCAGACTCCTTCCTGAACCTCAGTGTATTCCTCTATTCGGCAATTATCTTCACGCCAATCCTCAGTCTGATTGCCTTTCTCTTCAAGTTCCTCCTTCAAGCTGTCACCTGCAATTGTCGCCTCTTCTTCTTCCACCGTCGCCTGTCGCCGAGTTCCCCTCTCTACCGTGCCTACATTGCCTACCTCGCCTTTCTCTCTCAAATGGCCGTCTTTTTTGTCTTCCTCTACGTCGAGACCAGCTTTCGACTTGCCGGGCAGCTCCTCTTCTTCCGCAGACGACAAAAGAGCGGCACTGGCACGACTGTAATCGGCCCTGACTCTCTGCACTACTGCATTGACCCAATGCTTCCGGTAAGGGTGCGGAGCCCGAGAAGTGGAGAAAAGAGGAGGGAAAAAACAGTGCTGGCGCTCATTGACACCGGTGCCGAAGTCTCGATTGTTAGCGAGCAGCTGGCCAAGGAGCTTCAACTTTTGCCTGCTTATAGTAAAATGGTTAAAAACCAAATCAAAGAAGAAATAGTGGAGTTAGAAATAGCTGCTGTTGCAGGAGGAAATAGTGAAACCGACAAAAAAGAGGAGTCTCTTGAAGAAGAAGGAAGAAGTTCAAATGGAGTTCATCAACGCCAGTTCACAACTATTTCCTGTGTTCTGACCTCGATTGAGTTTGGTGAGCTGAACAATCGAGTGCCCAGTTCAAGGCTAGAGCGGCTGGCTGGCGTGCTGGGCATTCCACCAGAGCAGATAGTCACACCGGAACTTCCAAAAGACGTCATCTTTGGAGAGCTCCTCCTCGGCACTGACGTCATCCCCCGGCTGCTGCTTCCTCCTCGCTCCTCTGCTCCTCCGGCGCGAGTCATTCCACTGGCGGCCAATCTGACCGCCATTGAAACGCCCCTGGGCTACCTGGTTCAAGGTTCTCAGCTGAAGCCTTTACGAGAGGACTCATCCACAACTACCGGAAAAAAACAGTGCTCACCCTACTTTGTGTTCAACTGGCAGTACTGCAGCAGCTTCTCCGGCACACTTTCAGAGTGGCTCTCCCTGAGCATTGGCTTTGTGGTGCCCAACTTTTTTGCTTTTTACAAGATTTTTGTTGGTAACCTAGCCGAAAAATGAAAGAATGATGATTTGGTAGTTTGAAATAAAAAAAACTGCAGTTTTTATTTTCATGAAAGCAACAGTGAATCAAAACCTGTTTTAGTCTTTTTCCCTCTTTTCGTGTATACTTCTGCTTCATTCATTTCTCCCTTCTACTTCAGCGCACACGTTATTATGGAAATAGAAAAAAAATTGCTTACGGCAGTCATTTTTTTCAAGCGCTCCCTTTCTCTCTCTCTCTCTCCTCTCCTGATCGATCTATTTTTCTCTTTCCTTCTTCTTCACTCTTCTCATTATCTTCTCCTCCACCTTCTTCTCCCTTTCCTTCATCAATGATCATCGAAAAAAAAGTTACACTACGTTTAAAGCTGGCACGTCGATGTTCAGTTATAACGAGACGGCTACGAATAGCTCAGTTGGCTAGAGCGGAGGACTGTAGATGTGTGGTTCACCACTCCTGTGGTTATCCTTAGGTCATCGGTTCAATTCCGATTTCGTAGATATGTCAAATTCTTTTTATTCTTAAGCAACGATTTAAAAGATCACAAAAACAATACCAAATCAGCTTATTTGTTAACCTTAAAAATTGTTATTTTACAAAATACTCATTATCTTTTGTCAAACATGTGTACATTTGTTTTTAGCAGTTTTAAACTATTTTTTTATCATCATTGATAATTTAAAATTTGTTGATTGTTTGTTCTTTTCTCAGTTTATCATCACGACGACGACGTCAGACCACCACCACTTCATAAAATTGTTAAAGTGATTGCATAGGTTTGCTTTAACAGAAAACCTTACAAATATTTTGATTTACGAAATCACTAATTCTGGTCAACAATAAGTGATATGAGAGAACAAGCTGATTACCTTGGTAAATCGCACAGGAAAAAATGTGGTCATTGTCAAACAAGTGCAAATCCTTTTGGCGGTACCAAAATGGCTCAAAAGCCAGATTTCAGTCGTCTGTGGTACGCCTCGTTTTTACTGGTAGAAGGACCATTTGATAAGATGGTGCAAATCATTTGCTAATGTTAACTACGACCTGTTTTAGAGTTATCAACGATGATTAGCTTTGGTTTTCTTTTCTGTTTAAAATTTAATTAGTCTGCATCCTGAATGCGAGAAGCAGCACTGTTAAGCTTTTAAATAGCTTTAAATAAAAACTACTACTACTCATTTCATTTTCATCAAACCTTACCTAAAATGAAAGCAAACACTAAAGAAATAAGTGCCAAAATTTTGGGCCCGCTGGTGACCGGCTCAACAGACCGTCAACGATCAACTCACCGAGCCATCGTCCTCCTGGTCACCTTTACCATTTACGCCACCTACCGAATGTCCCGGCGGCCACTGTCCATCGCCAAGTCGGTGCTCCACGCAGAAAATTGCACACTTCAACATTTAAACAACAACAAAACAGCAGGGCTGATTTTCAATGGCACTGAAGCCCAGTGCGGCTGGGCCCCTTTCAATGGACATCATGGAAAAGAGGTCCTAGGCCTGCTGGACAGCTCCTTTCTCTTTCTCTACGCCTTCTCGATGTTCGCCGCCGGATATGTGGCAGAGAGGGTGAACATTCGGTACTTTCTCTTCCTCTCCCTCACCTCCTGTGGTCTGCTCAGCATTCTTCTGGGGCTGGCGAAGGAGTTTGAAATGCACTCTTTGTGGTATTTTATGACCCTTCAAATTTTAATGGGCCTCAGTCAGACGGGCCTGCCGGCGGTCATCAGCGTGGTGGGAAACTGGTACGGCAGCAGCAAAAAGGGACTCATCTTTGGCTTCTGGAATTGGCACACCAGCGTGGGAAATATCGTCGGAGCGGCTATTGCGGGGGCTTTCGTGGAGACCGATTGGAGTCTGTCCTTTATTGTGCCCGGGGTGGTTTGTATACTGGTTGCGGCGATGGTCTTTCTGCTTTTGATTCCCAGTAAGTTCATTTTCTGTTTGAAGATAAGTTTTTCTTATTTTATGAGACCTTTTGCTCTCTTATGTAAACAGAACCATCTGATGTTGGCTTGGCAGTAGAACTGTCCTCTTCTAATTCTGCTGACAAGTTGGCGCAAGAAAGCGCTCAACGGGATATTGAAAAGCAGCATCAAGTTGTTGCGAAAACAGCAAAAGAATCTCTGCCAAACAATAAAAACAGCCAAAAATCACAAACTGAGGCCATTTCCATTCTTTCGGCACTGTCCATTCCCGGCGTCATTGAATTCAGCGCCTGTCTCTTCTTTACCAAACTAGTCTCCTACACCTTTCTCTACTGGCTTCCGCTGTACCTCAAGGAAACGAGCAACTTCTCTTCGGCAAACTCCGCCTACGCGTCTATAATGTTTGACGTCGGTGGGTGTTTAGGTTCAGTTGGGGCTGGCCTGCTGGCCGACCGGACCGGATGCAGTGCACTGACCTGTATTCTCTTTCTCATCTGCTCGGTTCCTTCGGTAAATAGCAAGTGCATTCTTTTGCCTACTTTAACTTTAATTATTTCATGTCCTCTAGATGTACAGCTACTACCTTTTCTCCTCCGCCTCGATTTACCTCAATCAAGGCCTGCAGTTCATCACCGGCGCCTTCATCAACGGCCCCTTCTCGCTGATAATGGCCTCCGTCTCGGCCAATCTCGCCTGCAAGGTGCCCTCCAAGTCGGCCATGGCCACCGTCTCGGCAATCATCAACGGCACCGGAACCATCGGCGCCGCCATTGGCCCCTCACTGGCGGGCATCGTCTCGGAGAGCAGCTGGAAAAACGTCTTCTGGATGTGCATCGTCGCCGATGTCCTGGCCACGGCGATGCTGGCACGAATTGGCGCTCAAGAGGTGAAAGAAGTAGTATTAAAAAGAAATAAAAAGGTGACGACTTGATTAAAAATATTTCGATGCGATGTCAAATCGATTTTTGCGTCTGTGATAAGCTCGAACCTTGGTTTAGTTTTTTCTCTTGTTTGTTTTTGCCTGGGACCGTTTGAACAAAATAATAATAATAAAGTAAACCAACTCTTGGCAAGACTGTTTACTTAAGGTCACACACGTGGTGTGATTTTCCCGCTTGATAAACCTTTTGCCAAGTTTCACTCCCCGTTTTGATTGCACCCATTGATTGCACTTAGCAGTGAAGCCACTATCACAAGGCAAACTAGGAAGTCCAGGACTTGCAAGTGGAGGAGGAGGATTTTATATATTTCACTCTTTTCACACAGTGATGAGGAGGCAGTGCTTTTCCACGCACAGTAGCTCAAAGGTTTGGCTTTGTGTTACCAGGTCCAAGGTTTGTTTACATAAAAAGTAGTCTTTTTAAAAATTTTCCAGATTAGGTCGCAAAAAAGCGTAATCCTTTTATTGATTAAAATGTTTAATTTGTTACAAAAAAAATAATTTGAGAATCGGTAAAATTGTTGCAATTATTGACATTTTGGTTATTTTATCACACAAGTATTATTTTTCATTTTGTTTGTTTATGTTGACCTATCAGATCATAAATGAGTCACTTTAAGTGCAATTTGTAGCCATCAGTTTGATGATCATCTCATACAGAAAATACTGCTCAAGAAAAAGGCACTAATCGTGTGATGGTGATAAGAAAGACAGAAGAGCAGTCTTTTGATTAAGAGGTGACGTTCGTAAGTCGCACTTGTTGCTGTCTATTTTGAAAACAGACAGCAATCGCTTGATTTATTTTTTCTCATAGAAATCCTCATTTCAAGCCATGCTTATGCAGTTTTACTGATCTTTTTTCAAGTCAGTTAGGCATTGTAAGGGCAAATGATGAAGTTTTGTGATTGATAAAAAAGGAGGGGGCAAAACGGTGTGACTCGTGTAACAACTTTTCTGGCAGCCTGCCGAAGATAAAAGAAAAAACCAGACCGATTGCAGAAAATACGATAAGAGAGTTTGATGTGAGTGGAAAAATGTCTGTCTGGTATTTAAAGCATCGGCAGTTCGGTACAACGTCTTTTCATTTTGTTTGGCTAGCAAACATATTCAGCTATGGCCAAACTGCTTTTACTAAGTTCAATTGCTCTCCTTTTCTTTCTTCATCTGGGCACCGTCAAAGTGGCAAATGCCGGTGCAAGCAATCGAATCGCCCCACTTCAGTCGACCATCTACTACCTGCAGGACTACTGTAAATTGGCGGAAGATGGTGATTTAGAAGAGAAAAATCGCCACCGACGCAGCTACAGTGACAATGATTTTGACTTTTCTGACGCCATTCACCAAACTATCAGAGACACCAAACGGCGGATTAAAGATCAAGTTAAGCGGGAGCAGGAAATTGGCCGAAAATGGAAACAGGTACTTTTTTAACCAAATTTTTTGCTAAATCAGTTAACAAAATGTTCTTTTTAGGTGTTCCTCGATCTAGCCACCTCACCTTCTGTGGTGGTGAAACTCTGGCGACCTGACTCCATTGCTGAAAAAGACAGTCTCCATCAGCAACTACACCGAAAACTGGTTGAAAACGCCGACATTCACCAGAAAGTGTCCTGCAAGCTGCTGCTGCGTCTGTCAAAGCACCTCAACGAGTCAATTACTGCTGCAGCAGTCAATCAAAAGAACAACATTGTCAGCTCGCTGGCCAACTCCACTACGCTGGGAGCAGTGGTCAACTTTCTCAAGTTAAATCAAAAGTAAGTGAAATGACATTGCACAATTTCTCTACAAAAATTAATGTTGATTTGTATTATAACACACAGGCCATCACTTACCGACTACCGATTGCGCATCGTCAGCTCCGATCCAAACATGACACAGTACTGGATCTCGGGAAGAAAGTTGAAACCGGCATCAAATCTTGAGCCACAACTTCCACCGCAGCTGCCTGCCGCCGTTGATCTGGTCACAAATCCTGCGATGCATCCAAAGGCGCTGATGAAGGAGGAGCTGGAGCTGCTCAATGAAACTATTGAAGAAGGAGGAAAGTGGCTGCTCATTGAGCTAGAGACCATTAATGCTCTGACTATGGATGAGAATGAACTTGAGGAAGAAGGAAAGACGCCCAAAACTCCTCCGAAACAGGACAACACCGAGCTGGTGATCAGCATGTTTACACGATCGGTTCGATCAGCTGATGCGGCTTCACAGCTGCTGGGCACAACACAAAGCAGCAGCAGCAGTTCAAATTCAAAACAAACATCACAAAACAACAGCACTCTACAACAAAAATGTCCGGTTGGAACTTTTGACTGCGCCGGAGATGGAGAGCAGTGCATTCCCAGTGGACTTCGGTAAGTGGAAAAGAGTTATGAAAAACAAAGATTCTAAAAGGTTAAATTTTTATTTGAGCAGATGCAACGGCGAGGACAACTGCGGCAATCGGCTGGAGGAGCTACTGAACTGCGGCACGGTCAACCTCTACTACATCTTCGAGGACAGTGGTGGTCACCACCACCACAATGACTTTGACTTTGAATCGGACGGCTTTTGGTTTGCGGTCAAAATTCTGGCCCTCCTCTTCCTCGTCTGTCTGCTGATGTACACCGCCTCGCTGCTCTGTCGTTGCTGCTGTGAAAATCGTGGTGGAAGCCGTGGTAGAACTGTGCACCAGCAGATAGTCAACGGTCGTTCACCGCTGGTGTATCACCTTCGTTCGGGAGGTGCTAAAGGAAGTTCAGCAGGAGTTTCTGAGCCACTGATTTCAGCCGCCGCCGGAAGTCGAGCTATGATGAACAACGGTCCAAACAGACCGTCCTCCCCACCACCCGGTTACTACCATGGCAGCAATCAGCTGGACAACCAGGGGTCAACCATCAACGAGCACATCTACGTGAACAATCACTACAACTCCAACTACGGCCAGCCGCAGGGCGGCACGGCGGTGCACACTGGCGTCACAGTGCCAATTCTGTCACCTCAAAATGGTGGCCGCCCTAATGCCAGTGCACCTGCTCCTCCTTCTTCTTCTTCTTATGACAACTTTGCACCTTCTTCAATGTACCCCAAAATTGACTATCCCAGCTATGGTAGTACGCAAAAACAGTAGAGAGACAACTAGAGTATCAGTTCAGTAGCGTTCAGTCAACAATTAAAGACTACAGATTTAATCTTCGCTAATGTTCTAAATTAATTAGCTATACACATTTTAGTATTCGATTAGTACTTACTTACACCGTTTTTTAATTTTACTTTAATGATATTGTTGCTGAAAGCTGTAGAACAAAAGGCATTCTGGTATAAAACTGGCTGCTGTTGATAACAAAAAAGTTTAGACTAAACAAGTTTAGAAAATGATGCCTCTATTTAAAAGCACTGTTTTGCTTCTGCTAATGGTTATTTTTGCAAGTCAAGCACTTCTGTCTTCTGCCGAAGAAGAAGAAGAGGGCAAGCCTACTACTTCAAGCAAGACTTCATGCAAAGCCCACGCCGATTGTACCCACCTGAACGGCGTCTGCTTCAAGGGCAGCTGCCTCTGTCCGCTTGGCTTTCGAATCACATCAGGCGGAACTAACGGAAGCTGCAAAGCCTACCTCTGCGACGTCCACAAAGAGGGTACCTGCGACCGGTGGGCGCACGCCAGCTGCGGCCCCAGCTCTCAGCTGTGCTACTGCTCCAGCGGCTTTCGCCTCGATGAGTACCACCTGCAGTGCGAGATGAGCGGCACTACCATTGCGCTCATTGTTTTTGTTTCCGTCTTTGGCGTGCTGATGCTCGTCTTCTGCTGCTGCAGCTGCTTTGAGTTTGTCTGCTGCCTCAGTCTCTTTCCGGCGGCGGCGGTGGTCGAGGAGACGACCATCATTGTCAGTGAGCAGCCAGGAAAGAAGAAGGCAGACAAAAAAGAGCAAAAAGAGAACGTCTCCAAGAAGGAACTTGGCAAATCGGAACGCTCCACTAAGAAGAAGAAGAGCAGCAGCAGCAGCAACAAGAAGAGCGCCGTCAGCAGTTAGCAACTTGCTCTTTTGAACAAGTTATTGTTTTTGAATTAAAATTTTACATTTTTAAGCATGTAAGCTTTTTATTGCAAAAAATCTATTTTAAAAGCTGAAAAAGTTAAAATTTTGTTTAATACTGAAAATTTTAAGAAACTACTTTTTCTTCCTATATCCGGCCTTGCCGGCGCCAATCACCGGTCCAACGATGGGAGCTGCTGCTGCTGCAGGAGCTGGAACTGGTGCTAAAGCCAAAGCTGGCGGTGCTGGAACTCCTAACGGAACTGCTGCCGGTGCTGCTGGCGCAAAACCTCCATAGCTTGCCCCAAAACCGGGAAATGAAAGAGAGGGAGTCCCAAAGGAGGAAATTGGTGAAGCCAGTGCTGCTCCAGCTGGAAATCCCCCTCCAAAGCCTCCAAAACTACCGATCCCGGCGGCGGCGGATCCAAAAAGCGGCCCAATTGCCGGGCCGGAAATGCCCGTCAGTGGGCCAAAAGCAGCAGCAGCAGCAGCAGCAATTGGGGCAGCGATTGGCGCAGCGATTGGTGGTGGGCCATATGAAGGAACCGGAAGTGCCACTGGAGCAGCTGGAGCTGGACTATACGAAGAAGGTGCAGGAGGACCGTATGAGGGAGCCGGGACCGGATATGCGACCGGAGTCGGCGCCGGAACCGGAACCGGAACAGCCTGAGGCACGGGCACTGGGACGTGTTTCAGTATGGGATAGGGCTGGGGAATGCGGACCGTTTTCAGCACCTCAAACGGTACGTATCGGTGCACCTCGACGAGATGGGGAACCGGCACGGGAACCGGCTGCGGAACGGGAACCGCCTTGTAGACGGGAACTGCCTTGTAAACGGGCACCGGTTGGGGAACGTGAACGGGCGTTGGGACCGGGTATGGAACAGGCTTTAAAAGGGTTCAAATGGGTTAAAAAAATGTAAAAATTTAAAACTTTAGTTTTTGCTTACTTGTGGAACTTTCACTGGAACGTGCTTGACGACTGGATACGGCTAAAATGGTATAAATGAGTGAGTTAATAGAAAGAAAAAAATGTTGATCACATTTTGTGTTATTACCTGAGGCACTGGAACGGGCACGTGCTTGACTACTGGATAAGGCTGTTTAAAAGTAAAAACAATAAATTAAAAACTTGTTGATAAAACTCCAATTTTTTTACCTGTGGCACAAGTTTTTGCACTGGCACCTGAACCGGAACTTTTTGCACCACCGGGTAGGGAACTCTATGGGTGACCAAAATTGGTATTGGGACCCTTTGTACTACCACCTGAGGCCTGACGTGATGGTGAAGACAGGGAGGCTTGGCAATTGCCACTGGAACTGCTGCTGGAACTGCCGGTTGAAGTTGGGCTAGGTCCTGCTCGATTGAGGCGAGAGGATCTTCCTCTTCCTGGTGGTGAAAAATTCCATTTGCTACTGTCAAGGTGGTGGAAATGAGTAAAATCTGAGAAATACAGAAAAGTTGATTATAATAAACACAAAAAACATTTCCATTTTTTTAACGCACATAAAACTTCATTTTGTTTAGAAATCAAGTGTTTAAAATAAAAACATCTGAAAAACTGCTACGCTTTTATATGGCAAAATATTGGCGTTCATTTTGTGACAATTTTAAAAATTTGTAAAGAGTGAAAGTGTGAAAGATAAAAGAGGAAGGAAAAGTGTGCGTTTTTGTTGTCGTGAGCAAACACTGAATATCTTTGTCAATTACACTACTAAATTAGTAGCAAAAAAAACAAAAAAAAGTCTGTACCAAAACTAAACTTTGAGGCAAAAAATATCTGAAAAAACTCATAACGACTAAATGTAGCATTCATCTGCTGGCAAAAATGATATAAAGGGGAGACCCTAAGATAAGTTTGTTTTTGACTGAAAAACGGTTATAATTATTATTCATTGCCTATTGATAAAGGTAGGGAAAACGATCACTTTTTCACGCTCACTTTTTTTGCCGCATCTTTTTTATGCCCTAATATGATGCGGAAAAAGAGAAAGAGAGGTTTGTTTTTAATTAATTAAAAGATGGTGGGGGGATAAAATGAGTGTGCTCCGGTAGCTGTGGTAATCAGCGGCGGCGGCAATTAAAGCGGTGACGACCTTGTACAAAAGTTCACCGTTCAAAGTATGCAAACGAAAAACTTTTATTTTTGCTCACACTCAATCTTTGTTGATAACCTATTTTTTATAATTTTTGTGCTTCCAACACTACAAACCATGTTCAAATATTAAACTTCCTAAAAAGTGTTGCTGTTTTTCCCTTTTTAATTGCCAAGATGTTGAGCAGTGAGGTACCTGTACACCTGATAATTTAATTTGTTAACTGCTTTTTGTCGCATTTTCAGCACAACACAGTAATGCTATTTTTAATTTTTAAAAACTAGTTTTGATTTAGTGTTGATCAACACAAGCTTACAGTTTTTATTTTTTAATTTTTGCAATTTTTAAAAGCAGATTTTTGTCATCAGGAAGGTATTTTTTGGCAGTCAAATGACAAAAAAGCAAAAAACTGATAACAACAAAAAAATGCTAGCATCAAACTGCTAATAATAAAGTCATTTGTCTTCACGCCAAATGATTTAGTTCAGGGAAGATTAAACCAAAACTAAAGCTATCATCATCTCTTTCCCTAACTCTACAACTACTGTTGACCTATTTTTAAATCTGCAGGCTGTTTTATACTTTTAAAACACGTCATTTATACTTTCTATACGGCGGTGATTTAAATGACTTTTGAATATGTGCGTTTCAATCACAGGCTTTCAATAGTTTGAATAAAAAAGCTGAAAATGGCACAAAACCCAAATTTTATTCAACTTTTTGCTTTTCTGTTCTTTTCCACACTCTCCAATGGCCATCAGCAAACACTTTCATCTCCATCGTCATCATCTGTGTCACCATTTGACGCCCTACAATCTCACCCATTGGGCGCCTTCCTCTGCATTCCTCGCATCTTTGTCCAATGTCCTCAGATGAACTCCTACTTTTCCTCTTCCGCCCCCCTGAAGGAGCTTCTCTTCAACCTCGACATCAACTGGCCAAAGTCCAAGGTGGAGGCGGTCAGCTATTGCCGGAACATTCACGCCTTTCAGGGCTGCCTTCCCGAGGCCATTGTACAGCAGTGCTCACTTCCGGCGGACGCCGTACATTCGGTGGCTAAAATGTACATTAACCCCTACTTGGAACGATATCAAAAGCTGGTTTGCAAGGATGAACAGGCTCAGATTCGTTTCCTGAACCGAGCCAACTGCTATCGTAAGGAGGAGGTTCGAGCCGCTTTGACCGATTTTATTCATCGTTCGGCCATCTTCGGGAAGGAAATGAAGCTGAGCGGCGAAGGCGAAGAGGACAGTCGCCGGGCGATGTGCTGTATGGCGCTGTACGGCAGTCAGGCCCTTCAGTCAGCGCTGATGCAAAACTGTGGCCAGGAAGTGGCCGAAGATGTGGAGAAGGTGATCTTCGAGGAGCTGGGTGCCTCCTTTTCGGTGAAACTTCTCTTCACCGTCGCCTGCAGCGGAGCAGTTCAGCTGAGCAGCGTCGAGGACTGTGCCCGGTCGCTGAAGACGAAGAGCAGCCAAAAGTCGCTCGATTTTGCCCTCAAACTGAGTCCCATCGTGAAGAGGGAGGCAATTGAGGAGATGGTGGTCGAGCTGGGCGGTCGTCTGTCGAGGTAACTAACTGGTTAGCTGACCGGAAAAATGCTGGATCGGTTTACCTGGAAATAAATTGTTTTTGTTTTTTAAGCAACAGTTGAAACTATACTTGCGATTTGCAGGCAACAGGTGTCGGTAGTGTTTGCTCATGTTTTTGCAGAAAAATACAAAAATTTTTCAAAAAGTGATTTTATTTTTGTGCCTCTTAGAGTTTTAAAAAGTAGTGTTCAGTGAAATTGTAGGCAGGAAAATAATTTTACAAAAAAATGTTTAAATTATGTAGTAGTGATTAGGCTGAATGATAGGTGAAAAAATTGACAGATTGCCATAAAGAGGACAGGTAAGGTAGTATTACTGTGAATGCTTAGCTTGAAGATGGTATTTGAGACATAGTTTCCATTTGAACGTTCGCTGACAAGTGGTGCATTGAAATGGTCTAGAGTTGCTGTGAACTTTTTGGTGCGTTTTGAGACTTCTACTATGTGTAAATGATTTAAAACATACTGTGCATTTGTAGGCTCGAACGCCAGTGTGGACCAGCTGGTGTTGTTTGAGATTACTAGTCAGTGTGAATGCTTTGGAGCAAACGGTACATTTGTGCCCTCGAATGCCAGTGTGCACCAGCTGGTGTTGTTGGAGATGACTAATCAGTTTGAATGATTTGGAACACACTGTGCATTTGTGTGCTCGAATGCCAGTGTGCACCAGTTGGTGTTGTTTGAGATGAGATGGATAACCAAAGCTTTTGTTGCACTGCTGACATTTGAGTTTCTTTACCTTTCTTTGACGACGGTGGGACTGTTGTTCACCGGAGTCATTGTTTGAGCTTTCATTGACCACTGCTTCATTTGGCTGTGATTCTGCAGAATAAAAAATGGTTAAAAAATATAAATAAGCACACACCCACTGCCCACTCACCACTGACTGCTTCATAATCCTCATTTTCAGTTTCAGTGGCATCAAAGTCCGTTTCCGATTCTTCATTCTCACTCAATTCCTCATTCACTTCATTGACATTTTCAGCAGTAGCAGCAAAATTTTTTTTCATAAACCAACGAAACTTATTATCGTACATATCAATTGACGTCCCATCCTGTTCTTCAGTTTTAATTTTTGATTCTATTAATTTAAAAAAATTTTTTTAGTAAAGTTAATACTTTCAATTTCCTACCACTTACCATTGCCTACTTGTTGATCGACACTTTCCAAAACATCGTTCTCAATCTCCGAATCCTCTTCTTCTTTCACCACTATTCCCTTATTCTTTTCTTCACCATTTTCTTCATCATTATTTCCACAATCAAACTCGTCGTACATGTCACCGTCAGTTCCAAACAGCTGCTCAGTGTCAGACATTTTCCTCTATAACTAGTTAAACAAACAACAAGTCAATTGAAAAGAAATAAAGTTAGATTCAGCAGCTGAAAACGAAGTAGACAATATGAACGGTTCAAATCAAAACAAACACCACTGAGTAAGCCAACTGCCTGTGTTCCTTCTCTCTTTCACTTTCTACTGCAACTCACGTGTCCCTAGGGCTCACGTGCATGTGCCGAACCGGCCTTTCTCGATTGTTTTGCAGTTGTCTAGGTATCGATAGTTTTTTAAAAAACTGTCTTTAATTTTTTAAACAGCTTATACTTTCTGTTGCTTACCAGCCACAGGTTTCGGTAGTGTTTGCAAATACCATTGCAAATAAAAAAATGTTTATCAAATGATTTTATTTTTAAAATTGCTAAATAGATTACAAATAGTGCTCAGTGGAAAGAAAATCAGAAAAATGATTTGAACAAAAAGTGTTTATATTTTAAAGAAAGCAAGTATGATAGCTTTACTGTGAATGCTTGGCATGAAGATGGCTTTTGAAAACATGTCTGTGCTTGAAGGTTTGCTGACAAATAATGCATTAAAATGGTCTAGAGTTTTTGTGAATTTTTAGGTGAATTTTGAGACTACCAATTCGAGTGAATGATTTGGAGCATACTGTGCATTTGTATGCTCGAACGCCAGTGTGCACCAGTTGGTGTTGTTGAAGATGATTCATCAGTTTGAATGATTTGGAACACACTGTGCATTTGTGCGGTCGGACGCCAGTGTGAATCAGTTGGTGTCGTCCGAGACTACCAATTTGTGTGAATGATTTCGAGCAAACTGTGCATTTGTACGGTCGAGCACCAGTATGCACCGATTGGTGTTCTTTGAGATGAAATGGACGATCAAAGCTTTTGTTGCACTGCTGACACTTGTGCTTTTTGACTGTTCTTTGTCGAGGGTTTGTTTGTTGTTCCTCTGATGAACTGCTAGAAATTTCATTGACCACTGCTTCAGTTGGCTGAGGTTCTGCAGAATGAAAAGTGTTACACAAAAAAATAAATAAATTCACTCACTGCCCACTCACCACTGACTGCTTCATAATCCTCATCATCAGTTTCAGTGGCATCAGAGTCAGTTTCCGATTCTTCATTCTCACTCAATGTCTCATTCATTTCATTGACATTTTTAGGTGAAGGAAAATTTTTTTCCATAAACCAACGATACTCATCATCGTACATATTAATTTGAGTTTCAGTCGGCTTTTCATTTTTAATTTTTGATTCTGTTGATTTAAAAAAAGTTTTTTAGTAAAGTTAATAGTATCAATTTCCTACCACTTACCATTGCCTACTGGTTGATCGACACTTTCCAAAACATCGTTCTCAATCTCCGAATCTTCTTCTTCCTTCACCACTATTCCCTCATTCTTTTCTTCACCATTTTCTTCATCATTATTTCCACAATCAAACTCGTCGTACATGTCACCGTCAGTTCCAAACAGCTGCTCAGTGTCAGACATTTTCCTCTGTAACTGGTTAGACAAACAACAAAACAAATGGAAAGAAATAAAAATAACTTCAGAAGTTGAAAACAACGTGGACGATATGAAGGGCTCAAATAAAAAAAATACCACTGAGCAAGCCCACTGCCTGTGTTCCTTCTCTCTTTCTTTTTCCACAGCAGCTCACGTGTCCCTAGGGCCCAACCAAGTGCATGTGCCTTGCTCGATTGTTTTGCAGTTGTCCAGGTATCGATGGTTTTGAAAAACTGTCTGTTTTTTTACTTTACATTTTTAAACAGTTGACTTGCTGTTTTTCACTAGCAACAGGTGTCAGTAGTGTTTGCAAATATCATTGCAAAAATAAAAAATGTTTTTAAAGTGATTTTATTTTTCAAATTGCTAAATAGATTACAAATAGTGTTCAGTGGAAATGAAAACAAAAAAATGGTTTAAACTACAAATGTTTATGTTATAAAGAGGGCAGGTAAGGTAGTATTACTGTGAATGCTTAGCTTGAAGATGGTATTTGAGAGCACGTTTCAATTTGAAAGTTTGTTGACAAATGGAGCATTGAAATGGTCTAGAGTTGCTGTGAACTTTTTGGTGCCTTTTGAGACTGCTATTTTGTGTGAATGATTTAAAACATACTGTGCATTTGTGCCCCCGAATGCCAGTGTGCACCAATTGGTGTCTTTGGAGATGACCAAGTTGTGTGAATGATTTGGAACACACTGTGCATTTGTGCGGTCGGACGCCAGTGTGAATCAGTTGGTGTGTTTTGAGACTACCAATTTGTGTGAATGTTTTGGAACAGGTTGTGCATTTGTGCGGTCGGACGCCAGTGTGCACCAGTCGGTGTCGTTTGAGATCTCCTTTGATTTTGAATGATTTTGAGCAAACTGTGCATTTGTGCGATTGAACGCCAGTGTGAATCAGTTGGTGTGTTTGAAGATTACCAAGTTGTGTAAATGTTTTTGAGCAAATTGT
>JAALOO010001007.1_pt1 | contig 21794 bp, 23 predicted proteins | sample 7257641 | NCBI WGS metagenome assembly JAALOO01 (sample SAMN14085613, study PRJNA598686) | mite metagenome | biome: ENVO:01001000; feature: ENVO:01001002; material: ENVO:01001226; isolation source: single female mite from University of Michigan culture on fish food culture... ...
ACTAACACTGCCACGCGCTTCGCGCGTGGCAGTGACGTTCGCTCCAGCCAATAAAATAAAACTGCCTTCGCCTGCGTGCATGACAGTGGTGACTAAACAATGTAACTAAATCTCGTCGACTGCATCGGCAGCAGCAGCAACCTCATTTTCTCGCCTTTTCCTCCTTTTTCTCCTTCTCCTCCTCCTCTTTTATTTGAATTATCCGTTCTCGTAATTGGCGCCAATGGCATTGGCGTAATAAATAATCGACAGATGCATCGACGAGCACACTCACGCAGACAACTGGCGACAACTGGGTGCAAGTTTTGGGCCTGTAACGTTGATTACCAGCGGCAGCAGCAGCATCATCACTGGCCCAGTAATTGCCAGGAACCGAAGCAGCGGCCAGCAGCAGCAGTGACGCAACCTAATCAAATCTATGGGCCTAATTGCACTGGCAGTAGTGCACTGCTAGGCAGAGTGAAAAATTCCGCTAGCCGTGAACAGGCACTCGCAACGCTGCCCATTCCCATTCTCTTTCTGGCTGCATCCTGCTCTCTTCTTCTGCTGGCTGGCTGGCTTTTGTGCTTGTGCATCAGGGTCTATTAATAGGCCCTGACCGTCAAGGGAATGTACTACTACTGGTTGTTGCATTTGCTTCAGTTCATTGGCGTTCAAGAGTGCAAAGAGGAAGCGGGCGCCTGTCTGTCTGTCTTTTTGTGTGTCTGTAAGTGGAAGAGCGACTTACGTGTGTGCACGAGCAGAGAATTGTTCGACTTCTTTGATGAGTTGCGTGACATTTGACTGTGGTTCGGCGACGATTCACTGGATTTCTGGTTGTGATGAGGCTGCTGCTGTTGCTGCTGGTACTGCTGCTGCTGCTGTTGTTGCTGCTGTTTCAGCTGCTGGTTCGGGAACTGGTGCTGAAGTTGGTGATGAGCATGCTGGTGGTGAAGTTGGTGTTCTTGGGAGAGGCAGTTCTGGGTGACGGTCACCAGAGGATGGATGGATGCACTGCCTGAAGAAGGAGGAGAAAGAAGAGGAGAGGAAATGAAGAGGAACAGATAAAGGAAAGGAGGGAAAACAAAATGGGCAATGAGGCAAAGATGAGTTGCCGTAATTCTCTGCCTCTGTTTTCTCCATTCCCACATTTGCTTCGTGTGCAATTGACCTTGTCGCAGTGCCTGCTTTCGGGCAGAACGAGTACAGGCATAAAAGCAGTTGCCTCTGCTTCTGTAGCAAAGCCGCAGCTGTTTCTTCTGTACGACACACATCAACCATCAACACACAACACACAAAAGACTAACACAAGAGTCGGATAACAAAAAAATTCCCGCTTTTCTTTGCCCGTCTTTCTGTTCTCACCTGCTCTGGCACGAATTGATGAGGTGCATTGTCCGATGTCGAGGTGCTGGTGCGAGGCGCCGCTGGAACGCTTCTGGTTCTGCAGCTGCTGCTGTTGCTGCTGCTGAAGGAGGTAGTGCTGGTGGTTGTCCTCATGAGAGGCGTTCCGATTGCCGCTGCCACCACTGCTGCCCCCGTGGGAGAAGTTGTGCAGCCGTTCGGTGAGCAGGTGAAACTTGTCGGCGAAGCCACTGCCCAGGTGATGTTTACCACTGCCACCAGCGCCACCGCCGCCAGCACTCGTCTGACTGCTGCAGGCATTGGTGGCGGCATTGCGCAGCATCAGCACATCAGTGGAGACGATCAGATCGCGCGTCAGCTCGGGCAGTGACCCGCCCGTCTTGCCGCTGTCCCGGTGGTGATCTCGGTGGTGATGCCTGGAGACCGAAGATGAGGAGGTAGTGGGCAGATTGCAGTAGTGGTACTGAGATCGGGTGATGGGCGTTATGGGCGCACAGGCGGTGGTCGAGGCAGCGGCGGTTAACTAAGCGAAAACAAATGTTGGTTATCAAGCCTTATCAGTTAAAAAATCAGGTTTTGAGCTTACTGTACAAAGCAACTTTGTCCCTTCAGGCACTGACTGTGAGGGAGCAGGCTTGGTCAGTGAGTTGGAGCCCTGTCCTGAGCCACCACTACCACCACCTCCACCGCCTCCTCCTCCTCCTCCACCTCCTGACAGGCCAAAGTATCGACTGCCCAGAGAGTGAAAGGCTCCGGTTATGGTGCTGCTAGACTGGGAGAACAGGCCACCACCACTACGACCACCTCCGCCGCCGCCACCGCCACCTTCACTGATGCCGCCCAGTCCAAAGGGTGACACTTTCTGCGTTTTCCGGGCAAAAGAGAGAAAGAGCCGTCGAAGCAACTCACTGGGAAAGGTCGTCTCCAGGTACGTGTCCATAAAAATCTTGAAGCCCACCAGGTCAATGTCCTGTGTTGCGGGAAATGGAATGAGGAAAAAGAGGAATAATAATAAATCAGCAAATGTGATATAGAAAAAAGCTGAATCCAAAAAGAGAAAAAGAGAATCGATTTCTAAATATCTCTTTCTCATCTCATTCCCTATCAGTGATACTTACCCCATCAGGATGGTATTTGGCGAGACCAACGCCATCAGGATCGCCTTTGAGCAGCCCTAATATGTCCGTAACTTTCCGCCCTGAGTCTGTGTGTTTGGAAAAAGGATTGGGAGAAGAAAGGAAGAAAAGAAAATAGGAGAAAAAGAAAAAAGAGAAATCAATTACCGCTCGGGTGTAGCTATGCCTACAGCGGGAACAGTAGCAGCAGTAGCTAGTGAATAGTTGAATCAATTAACTGCCTCATCATTTGCTGAGGCCAACACACATTCACTGACGCAGATATTTGGAGCATCGGCGGCGTCTGCAGCGCCTCTCACAAGCCTCCTATCGAGTCACACAGTGGCAAACACACACAAACACAGACATTTTCAAGCGTGCCGACGATAAATCCGCGATAATCAGCTAGTGCCTTTGCCGCTGATGGCAATGGAGAATTGGCCCTGCTGCTGCTGCTGCTAAGCTAGCACACTTTTGCCGCCGCCATGGCCGTTGCCGCTGCTGCTGTGCGTCAAGTGCCCTATCTAATTAGCAATCTCATCTCACGATTAATTATAATCCAAAAAGTTCCAAGAAGAATCAGCCTGCCAGCAGTGATGATGATGATGCACTGGCGGGCTGATTTGGCTGCTGCTGGTGCTCTTCTGCTCTTCTGCGTCTCTGCGCCTTCTGCTTCTGCACAGTTTCTGCTCTGTGTCTGCCTGATCGGTTTGTTTAATCGGCCTCGATTGGAGGCGCACACAACCACCACCATCACCACTGTTTGCCATCAGAAGCAGCATCAGCACATGTCGCATTCTCAAAGGAAGCTCTGCTGCTACGTGACGTGCATTGCAATTTCAATTGTGAATCACACAGATTTCTCTACGGTTTTGCTCATTTATCTCTAGCCAGCAGCATCACCATTAACCAATACTACCACCACCACCACCGCCAGCAGCATCAGCTATTAGTCGTAGAGGGGTGAGGAAGTAGGGAAACAGTTAAACATATTCTTTTTTGCTGGTAGCAATACAAAGCTTAGAATAGTAAACGTAATTGAAGAGGGCGTCGTATTATCACTCGTTTTGGCTGCTGGCTGCTGATGTTGCTGATGGCTGCTGGTTCGTTACCCAAAACAGCAGTAAATTATGAGCGTTTGGAAACTTAAAGAGGGCAAAAGTCAGCTGACGAGAGGGTGGAAAGGGATGCTCCACTTTGGTGCCAAATGCTGTTGTTGCTACTGGTGATGGCATCAGTCCTTCAACCTATCCCTCTGTCTGTCTGTGTGGTCGAGTGCGTGTTTGCACTTCTCTGGCGTTCGTTCTTTTGTGCTGTGCTCTGTGTTTGCCCTCACCCTTGGAAGACTCACTCACTTACTGTGGGAGAAGAGTAACTGAGAATAATACTCAGTCACCAGTCACCCAGGCGCCTTGCAGATCGGCAGACATAAATTACACCGGGCGTCAGCCCGGTGCAAAGGTCCAGTTACACACGAGATTTTTGGCACACATACTCAGGAGATATTTTTGAATTTTTCGTTCTAAGTAGAATTTTTTGTTTGTGGATTTTATCTAATCTTTTTCGAATTTGTTTAATATTAATTTTTAATTCATTTTTTGTGTTAGATAAGACACTTCTCCGAAAAGGCAGTTTACCGAAAAATACAATAAACTTAGTCTACTAATACCGAGTTTTGGTGATAAGTCCATTTCGGCAAAATGACTTTTTTAAAATTATCAGATGTAAAATCCACAAACAAAAAATTCTACTTAGAACAAAAAATTCCAAAATATCTCCTGAGTATGTGTGCCAAAAATCTCGTGTGTAACTGGACCTTTGCACCGGGCTGACGCCCGGTGTTATTTATCAAGTGCAGCAGTTAACAGTGTGCCAGAAAGGAGGCTAACTTTTGCTGCTACTATTTAATGTGTGTGTGTGTGTGCTTATGGCCATCCATCTCTAGCTAGTCAACGTTTATGATTAGCGGCACCAACAGCAGCACCAACAGTGAACAGATGCATGCAACAACTAAACGACTGTGGCTCAGCTCAGCTGATGCAGAAGGAGAGAAGGAAAAGAAGAAAGAAAGAGGACAAACAGACTGTTTTCATATATACTGCTCAGCTCACATTCACCACTTGGTATTTTGGTTTGTCGTCAACTAAAAAACTAATTACAGCCAAAACCAGGCAAAGTGCAAAGGGCGCCAGAGACAGTGCAGTGCAATGGCTGCTGTTGCTGTTGTTGCTGTTGTACCATTTGCACTAGTACTACCAGCACACAGTAGCGATATTAGTGAGACATGGTCTCTGTTCTGCTCTCTCCTCCTCAAAGGAACCATAGTGTTTCAGTAGTGAAGACGGAAAGAGAAGAATTCCGTTTCCTTTGCCTGCTTGATATAAAGTGTTCTCTCTCTCTCTCTCTCTCTCTCTCTCTCTCTCTCTCTATAGCACGGTGACTTGGTGCCATCTCGGCCAGGCAAGTCTCATTCATTAGTTGCATTGTGTGTGTGTTCCAGCAACAGCAGCCGAATGCCGTGTCTGCGTATGTATGATGGCATGAGTGTTAAGGCTGGTCATGCACTTGCCAATTGCCAATTGCTGTGCAGCACAATGTTGCTCACAATGTGTGCCTCCTGAATGAGCCCAATCTGTCTCTGACCAAGGACTGGACAGAGAAGACTGAAGACAACAGCAAAATGGTGGCATTTCGTTTTTGTTCCTCTTTGCTCACTTTTATTCTGTCTGTCTGTGAGTATCACGTCGAGTAATCAGCGTCCTTGTCAGCAAATGTGCCTACCGTGTACCAGACAGTGGTCGTACCCGACGGCAAGGCAAAAAAAGGAGAAAAAAGAAAGAGAGAAAGACAGCAACCACCACACGAATGAGCTATACTGTACACTGCAAATATTGTAAGAATATGATAAAATAGCAAGAATAAAAAAGAAAAAAGTGCAAATCATTGAACAAAAGATGTGCGATCAAAAGAAACGCACAAAGAATTGAAATTGAAACAAAAACACTGCTCATTATCCAAAAGTAGTGGAATGCTTTTTCTGTTGCCCCTGTTGCCCCTTCCTCCTTCCACTCCACAGGAAATCTCAATATAAAAAATTTAAAAAACACGTTTAATTAAATTTCAATTCACATGCTATGGCATGTTCTAGCGGTGGCAACGACAGTGGTTGGGGCGACAGTGATAGCAGCCGGATTCCCCTCCTGCACAGATCTCTTCTCCTCTACTCTGCTGGGCTAAATTAGACACTGCTAGAGCTGTATGTGAGTGCGAGTGTGTCAAGTCGGCGAATTGCTGACAACGATGGCACTGGCACTAGCATGGCACTAGCACATTCAGTTAACAGTGTAGCAGACAGGCGAATTTGGGAAGGCATTACCGAGAAGGACGAAGCAACGAAGAAGAAGACGGCGATGACGGCATGGCAAATAGATGATTCGGTAAACAGCAATTCGATACATGTGCGAGAGCATATTTCACTAAGTGGTCTAACGGCTCTCCATCTCCGTTTTCTTCTTCTTTCTCTGACGACGATGAAGCTGATGACAAAACTGCTGCTGCTGCCGCCACTGCCACTGCCACCGCCGCTGCCCTTGGTGCTCTTCTAAGCTCTAAGCTCACCAGAAACCGTTTGGCACACAGGCGCGCACACACACGCTGGAAAAGTAGTTCTAATCTCCAGGCGCCTCAAATTCGCTAACAAAAAAACAGAGAAGCTGTGGCAGCAACAGCTCATCGGTGAGAGAGTAGGCCTGAGAGTGTTCAGCACTGGAAAAACCTGAATTTCATCATCTTCATGCATGCAAAGTCTTGCTCGTTTTCATCATCATCCTCTTCTTCTTTTTTTCTTCTTCTTTAGTTGATGCTCATCTCGTCTCAAGTTGACTGCACTTTGAGGCTCTCAGAAAGAAGTGAGCACTTTCAGGTCCTCTCAAGTGAAACTGCTTTTGCTGATGGGGTCGATGAAGTTGGTGAGCTGGCTGGTACTGTTTGAAAGTTTTGCAGCAAGTCACTGGCCGTCAGTGGTGTCAGAAACAGCAAGGCAGGCAGGCAATTTAATTAAAACCTTTGCTCCTAACCTAATTACCCGGGCACAGTAGGCTGACAATGCGGTCGCAGTGTGTCCTGGCAACCCCCCACTGTGAAACCACTTGCCACTTGTCCGCACTTCCTCGCTCGATTCATTTTCACTTTTATACTTTTTTTCTTGGTAACCACATTTAGCAGCAGTAGTAGTCGCAGTTGTACTCCTTAAGAAAAAAACCGCAGTTCTCCTGCCCTGCTCTACTGTGTGTTTGCAGTACAAATCGGCAGGCATTGTGTCATCACAAAACCTGCCACAGACTTTTCGCTCGTGTTCTGCAGTATAGAGTAGAAAAAGCTGTCAAAACTTTTTTTGGTACAGCGATAATCACCTAGTGAATGCAATTACATGAGCGGCACGGTGGTAAATGGAAACAAGATACATAGTAGGATTCACTTATCACCTAAACAGTGCACCTGTGTATGTTTTGGGCTATTTTAGGAAACAAAAAACAATCAACAGCAACAACAACAACAGCTCAACTGGACGTTGCACTGATCACGAGCCACAGTCATAAAAGTGCGGGAGAGCACTGGACCATCTGTCAGCAGTTAGTGCTGATTTCCACCTAGTAGAAGTATACAGGTGTGATAATTAGAAATGGCAATCGGCAGATTGCTACTGAATCCTCCAGCCAGCTTTCAGCAGGCTCAGTCGGGCGACAATTTGCGACATTGCAGTGCAGCGAACTCGGTGTGCCCGATAGCGTGTCTTGTTGTTAATTGTTGTTTGAAGCCCAATAAAGCTGCTACTGCCGTTCCATTCAGAAGATGTAGCCGCAAAGAGCACACTCTTTGTGATCAAAGGAAAAAGTGTGTGTGTGCGTTCGATGTAGTTTTCCGAGCTGTACAACGAGTACAAAGTGCACTAATCCTCTTATTGGCAAAAAGTACATGTGCTTCAGCGCTTCTAAAGCGCCTTCAATAGAGTTGCAGCAGAAAATTGAACAAATGAAAATTTATCTGCAAAGTGAAAGTGCGTTTCTGATGATGCTACTGCTGATGTTGCTGCTGTTGATGCTCGTCTCAAGTTTTCAAAATTGACTTGAACTGAAAACGAAGAAAATAAAGATGGAAAAAGTGAAGAAAAAATTAAAAAGAAAAAATTAAGAAACATTAAACGAGCACAGCTAACAAAACAAAATAAGATCTTTCTTGCTACAGAGAGCAGAACAAATGATAATCGCTACACTACTTCTGCTGGCAGTTGAGAATTGAGTCGTGCATTGAAACATGATTTTCATTTGACAAAAAGACTTTAAGCGGCTAAAAAGTGCAGTGACGTACAAAACAAACAAACAAACAACGTGTAGTAGTTATCAGGAGAAGAAAAAAGTAAATAAATAAATAGAGTAAACATTTTTGAAGCAATTATAGCAATCTATATTAATTTTAGCGCAATTAAAGTGAGTAAATCAGAGAGTTGCAATCTGTCGGGTCTCTTCACTACAAAACTCTAGTCGATCAATACTTGTTGGCTGATGATGCACTGCCAAAACTGGCGGAAGTGATGGCTCACAACATTGAAAAAAAGAAGAAGAAGAAGAACACGAGCGGGTGAGGCGAAGCGAGACGAACTGATGAAGAAGAAGAAGAGTAAAAGATCTAGTGAGCAGCAGTGTTGCCTGCCATTAGACTGCCTGAAAATGAGATCGTCAAGTCCTGCCACGGCGACAATCAATCACCCATGGTGGACACAGAAAGAAAACAAACAAACAAGCAGGCAGCAACTGCATCGATTCTGAAGGGACGACAGACTTTTCCTTCCTTCCTTCTCTTCCTCACTGATGCTGCCACCATGGTCATCGATGCTACTGATGCAGTCTGCAGTTTATGGAAATCACTTGTCACCACACTCTGACGCTGGCTGGCCTACTAGCCACTGTTAACTCAGCTCACTGACTTTGCTGCTGCCATTCACAGCAGTTGATGATGAAGTCACCGCCGCCGCCGCCAAAGAACAACAATTACATTGCAGAAGCAGCAGTTGTTGTCGTCGTCGTTGTCAGCAGTAGTACCAGCATGACCAGTATTCACTTCTTGCAAGTGAAAGCCTGCCAGCCAGCCTGCCATGTTCCATCAGTGCACAAGGAGCTCATTATGGGACATTATTCATTGCACACTGTACTGCACTGGACTGCACACACTCTGCCAGTCTAGTCGGTGGCAGCAGAATGGCACACTGCCACCGCCGCCGTTGTTGCTGTTGCTGGCGTCATCCAGCCCAACTGCCAATCGGTTCATCATCATCGTTATTATCATCATCGACACAGTGTGCCCAGCCTGTCTGTCTCTCTGTCTGGCCATGTTTAATAAGTGTGACTGTGAGTGACTAGCTGTCCAACGGACAGAAACAGCAGCAGCATCAGCAGCAGAAGGATAAAGAACGGCGGCCATCAGCGCACGCATCTATCAGCATCTATTGGCGTCAAATGGCGCTGCTCACGTTCCCGTTCGGAAAGAGAGAGCCATTGCCCGATCAGCAAAGTTTTCTACTACACAGTATTCTTAGTGCAATTCAATTTGTCGCCATTTCAAACCAAAGTAGAGAACGGCAGCTGAGCGGCGGCGGCATTAGATGAGGCACAAAATTTCCATCTTTTACCAAGCAACAAAACGAGAATGAAATTTCTTTCCTCTAGTGTTTTTTCTGTGCTCTTTTTCCAGTGCTTTTAGCAGAGCTAGGCAGCCGCATCATCTTAGATCTTTTCCCGCTCTCTCTCTCTTCTTTCCAGTTGGGCATTATCTTTCGGCAGCAAATTCCTTTTTGCTTTTTGAGCGGCGTTCAGCGGCGTTGCTTCTCTTTCAGTTAATCGTTAGCCGATCGATTCCGCTTGTATCAAGTGTCTGGTGGGGTGTGTGTGAGTCAGTGTGCTTCAAACATCAACCAATCTATTCCTTCTTCTCTTCTTCTGCTCTGAGTGTTTTTGCCGGGCAAATCATGCGATTTTAAAACTGTTCAGCATTGAGCTCACAGCTCAAAATACAGAGCTACCAGAATTCAGGCAGCGACTGCAAATGGCAAAGTGCACACACAGCACACACACAAAGCACAGAACACGGCAAGTGTCTGTCAGTTTGTCAGCCATCTAAGCGCCACTTTCTTCTCATTCTGTTTTTCTTTCTTTCTTGCCATTTTTCTCTTTTCCATTTTCTGTCTGTCTATTTTTTTGACCGACTGCTCTCTTCTTTCTCTTTCGCTTTTTGTTTTGCCCACAAAAAGTTTGTGCAGTCTGAATGTCTGAAGAGGAGTTTATGGCAGAGAAAGAGAGCATCAGCAACAGACAGACAGATAGACAGTCATCCTGGGGATGATGGTGCACACAATTTGCGCAACTTTCACATGCCGTTTTCACTGCCATATGCTGCTGTTGTTGTTGTTGTGGGCAACAGAAGTGCAAAAGTGCACTGCTGCTGCTGCAACTGTCCAATTAACGCACTAATTACGGACTGAACTGCAAAAGTCCCACCGACTCCGCCACCACTAATTGGCAAAACAAGCAAATGAGCTCTGACTGGGAGTGCACTGCACTGTGCTAACATTGTCACCAGCAACAGCAACAGCACTAGTGCACGGGTTAATTGTGCCGCGACTGAACTCATTAAAAGCAAATAAAAAAAATGATGGTCACTTACATTGAATGTACTCCTGAAGGGTCTCAAACTCGCCCGGTGACAGCTTCTCCCACTTGAGGGCCGCCGCCGCCACCGTCACTTCGGAGGCCGTCTCGCCAGAGCTGATCTGCGCCATCTCCTTCAGCGAACTCCCTTCAAGGCCATTGTTTTTGGTTGCCTTCTTCTTCGCCGACTTCTTCTCCTTCTTGCCCCTTCGGCCTTTATTCTTCTTGCTGCCCCGCATGCAGTGGCCACTGGTGAGGCGGCTGAAGAGGTTCAGCGAAGAGCGAAAAGTAGACGATTGGTTGTGAACGTTGGAGCTGGAGGTCGACGAGGCGGGCACCGGCCCTTGCGGCGGCCCTGAGTCCTGAAGCTCGTCATCATCGCCGAAAATTGGCGTCGAGGCGCGTGGTGAGGAGTTGCTGGAGGAAGAGTTGCTCTGCTCCGGAACACCTGAAGAGGCGGCGGACGTGGAGGAGGGCGTCGAAAGGGCGGAAGTGTCGGCGGCAGAGGACGCAGACGCTGCTGACGGACGGTGCTGATGGTGGTGATGGTGGTGGTGATGCTTATGCTGTTGCTGTTGCTGTTCATTGCTGCTCTTGCTGCTGCTTTTGCTCTTCGGCTGCTTCTGTTTCTGCTCTTGGGATTTCTGAGAAAGGAGGAAAGAAAGAAAAGACAGTGGGGTAAATAGTGTTAGTAGTGCCAGTGAACGTGTCAAGAAAGTTTGAAGATGTGCAGACTCGCGCCTTCCGACGCCTTGTCTCTCAGCAGTGAGACTTCTGACGGCTGGTGGTGGCTGCTGCTGGTGATGATGATGATGATAAAGTTACCTTTGTCATAAGTTGATGTGTGATGTACGGCGTACAGGCTGCCGGTGCTGCAACTGCTGCGACGAAACACGACTACAGAAGAGAAAGGAAAGAAAAAAAGAAAGAAAAGAAATGTGTTAGTGCAAAAAGAAGAAAAGAAAAGTAAAAAGAAGAAAGCATAATTAGGATTGCATTAGGGCATGATTAGTGTGCCCATTAGTCAACTGGTGACAGGACAACACACAGGCGGTCCGTCCGTCTGTGCACTGATTTGCACTAATAAAGCAGACAAGAGCAGACAGCAGCAAATGCACTGAACACAAACAGGTGAGCGACACTTGACACATGACAATTGTGTCATCATGCCATCAACTTGTCGCACTTTGCTTACTACACACTCACACAAATTCGCACACATCAACTACTGGCCAACTATATTTAGCACTGCAACCAGAATGAGCTGTACAGAACAAGACGGAATTGTACAGCAAAGTGTAGAGGCCGTTGCCGTTGCCTGGCGGCTGATATGACTTGCTCGTGGCGTAGAATGAGAGTGTCGTCGTTTCAGAAAAGTGCTGTTGCTGCTGTTGCTGCTCAGTCTGACAGGGGAGGAAAGTAATGAGTGAGAAAGAAATACTCTGAGCACTTTACAACAGCAGCAACAACAGCAACAGAGGCAGGAGATAATGGACGACGAGCACGAGCTCAAAGGCAGCCATTAAGGCGGACATCCTCTCCGAGTGGAATGGTCAGAGCCAGTGGCAATGTACTGCAGAGAAAGAAAGGGATTCTAAGGGTGCCACTTCTGATGATGAGGCTGTTGCAGTTGTTGCTTTGTCTGTGACACACACACAAAGTGCATGCACACACTTTTTGCCTTCCTTCTCCTTCCCACTACTACTTTTTGTCTCGTCTCAACGCCTCAGTGCTTACCCGAGAATACTCGGTAATAGCTGGGGCTAGAGTGGCGGCGGCAGTAGTAGTAGTAGACCGCCGCAAATAGTAGTCATAATAATAAAGCTATCGCGAGAAAAGTGGTCGCAGTGACTGACGGGGTGACGCCACTTGGAAAAGGAGTGCGTACGGAAAAGAGAGTAGACGGGAGAGGCACACTTGATTGGCATCGATGAAGTGAACCAGATTGCCAGCGGCAGAGACGGAAAGAAGTCGCACAATGTGAGTCAGACGAGAAGGAAAAAGAGAGACATACGGAGAGAAATTGGCCACCAGTTGGCTACATTAAAAACTAAAAAGAGTAAGAAGCACTTTTTGAAAGAATAAAAAGCCACTCAAACATTGCCAAGCAATGAAATGGCACCAAGAAGCAATATTGTACACTACCTTAAATGTAAAAGTCAGGGAAAAGATGCACCTTAGCCACACTACCGTACACTGCTAAACTTTCTGTACAGCGGCGGCTCGGCGGGTTATTAATTCGAGACCGCCAGTGGTAAATGTGTGTGCGCGTCCCCCGGTGCCAAACGTATTAAGTCAAGTGCCTACTACTGTACAGTAGGACTACTACTTTAGGCCTTCTTTACACAGAGAGACTTTGCTGTCTATCACCTTCCTCCTAGAACACACCGGTTTGGCGCAATTCGATTATTCTCTACGGTGTTGTGCCGCTTCTTCTTATTAGAAGTAGGAAAGGAGAAGAAAAGGAGAGGAAGATTGAAGGAAAAACGGGTCCAAGAGAAAGTGGCAGAGTCTTTCTGGCTCTAGCCAATGTGGAGACAAACTGATGGAAATGCCTACTACAGTCTGTACTGTCTGTCTGTCTGCATAAGTGAGTGTGTGTAAGGTGATTTATTGGCATGCACATGCAGATTAGACATTGGCTGCACGGCTGTGGGGGTAGTGGTGATGCAGCTGCAGCCTACACTGTCCCTAGCTGGCAGTTTGAAAAAATAATAAAAATGAATCGAAAAGACGGAATCGGAGAAACATGCATGTGAAATCAGGCTGCATTGTGACTGGGAGTGGAAATGCAACTGCAGCAGCAGTGCCTGCAACCAGAATGGACTGCAAATTAGATTGTAAGAAGAATAAGAATTGGGCTTTTGAGAGGAAAATGAAAAGAAAAAACTGGTGAAAGAAAACCGGTAGAAGACTGCAATCGATTTGCAACCGACCGACCCCAGACGGCCATCTTCACGGGCGCACATACAAGCACAGTCAGTCAGTCCGACAGATACTTCACCCGCCACTTCACTTCACTTTGGCACTCGTCTCGTCGACTTGCATGCAATTATCCTAATTTACTCGGTAATGAAATATATTATATTCGCCGAACGATAGCTCAATTGCCATCGGTGGACACCACACACACATGCACACTGCTATTTAATTTGCACTTTTTTTCTTTTTTCTCACACTATTTGTAATATTAGGTGTCACTGTAGCGCGCAATGGTACTGAATGGCATTGACTGTGTTGTCAGGAAAGAGAATTTGTCTGCTACCACTGCAACACTACTGAGAACTCGTGAAAACTGCAAATAAATTAGTCTAATTGCAATTTAATGCAAATAGAGTTAGAAAAGTTGCCAGACGCGCCGATGCAAAAAATACCCTCTCTCACAAAGTTGTTGTCACAGAGTCACGCCACGTTAAAAGTTGATTTAGAAACGTTCACAAGCGTCAAATGTAGCAAAAAGTGAAAATAAATAAGACGACACTTGAAGGAGGGAAACAGTTCAGCGGAAACAGCGTCAACAATGAAATAAATGAGAAAAACGGGAGCGTTAATGAGCTTGCGTGTGCACCAGTCAACAGGGGAAAAAACGGAGAAAAATAGACCGATTGATTTGGGCAAAAAACAGCAGCAGTGGCAAGGACAAAATGTCAAAGGAAATAGACTGAAGGAAAAAATTCTGTTGATGTGTCTTTTGCACTGGCTGAAGACTTGCCTGACAACGAAAACAACGACGACTGCTACAAATTAGCCCGAATTTGTGTAGCAAAATCTGGATCTCAGAAGTTGTAGTAGTTGCAATATCTAATTATAATTAAGCGATCAATCAATTAGCGGCTGAGTGGAGCACTTAGAAAAGATGAAGAGAGAAAGAGAGCACCACAAGAGAGACCACAAACAAAGAGGCAAAAGAAGAAGTACCAGCGGCTAGTGATGGTGCTGTTGCTGCAGAATGCAATAGAAAACGGATGGAAAATGCTCTTAGCTGCACTCTCAGTTGAAGCTTAGCAACAGATTACCATCAACAGCATCATCATCGTCACCCAAACCACTACTGGTGACGGATCTGATGGCAGCGGACAGGGGGTGAGCGGGATGGACGGGGACGTGCACTAGAAGCTAACAGGCCAATAATGCACACACACCGCTGTCAAAGTGAAAGAGAAAGGGAGAATGGCGCATCAAATGTCCAACAAAAAAAGTATTTTTGGACACCAGCAGGCATTGGTTTGCAGAATTGCAGTGCTCGGCTGTCAGCACAGCAGTTTACAACACTGCTGATGGAAACTGTGATATCAGTGTGCCACCAAGACGACGACCATCGCACCAGTTGTTGGTCAAACTGCGGCAGCAACCACATCAGCAAAAAGACAAAATTCACAAACAATTAACTGACAGACGCAGTGTCAGTGGATGATAATGACAAAAGCAATAGAGCACAAAAGGTCCGGTCATTGTATGTGGGGTTCTTTTTACTCTTCTAACGAGATTCAGCAAGCCTGCCCAATTAGAATCATTATTCAATCGGACTTTTTCTGTCGTTGGCACACACTGGAAACAAAATTAAATTTATAACGCCCACGCATTTTATGGGGTGCATTTTCTCAGTCAGTCAGTCAAGACTTAACCGTAATAATGATAACAGTTGATGGCAATAATAAGTGCGCAGAAAAGACCGCCACGAGATTGCCATCAATAAAAAAGAGATACTCGCAAAAACACTTGCTTTAATTGGCATCTTTATAAAAAACCATCAAAAGCAGTAACAGTCAGAATCGATTGCAAAAAAAGAAAAGCACATCCGCATAAAAGAAAAGCGCATCCGCATACAAAAAACAATGATGAAAGAGATGGCCTTAAAGATGACCACTCAGTCTGTCAGTCAGTCAATCAGTCATCAGTTTTCACTAGAGAATTGGACAGCAGTAGTAATAGCATCTCCTGCAGCTGACAGTCAACACAAACTGACAGTTGACTAGTGGAGTTAGTAAAAGAAAAAAAGGAGGAGGAAGCACTGAAACAATAAAGACAACGGCGACGACAACATCACTAAATGTCTTAATTAGTCCATCAACAAAAGATGTGCGAACAGCTAGTAGTAATAGTAGATGAATGACCGAGTTTGTCTTTTCTATTGATCGCGCGCACTGAAGAATGCAGTATCGAGTAGAGGGCATAAATTTGTGAGCTGGTGCAAGTGCAAGTCAGTACATCAGGGCCGGACAACAATGCAGCAATTCGATTACATCGGCCGAGTTGGAAGCGAAATTATTGGAATATTTTCAGTTCAAGTTTAGACTGAGAAGTAGTGCAGAGGAGTTCATCAGCTTTTCAGCTATCTAGCAGATGCACTGCTGACCAACAACAACAAAAGCACACTGGCAGCAAAAATGGCTTTCGAGCTCTTTTTGGGTAAAGATGAGTACCCAAAAATACACTGAACGAATGATCTAGTAAATGTACATTTTGGGTGCTATAATTTGCTTGCGTCCGGTCAGATGGACACAGAAAGTAGAAAGGGGACAAGAAAGAGAAGGAAAAAGAAGCACTTGAAGAAACAGACTGCCACAGTTTATAAACGGGCTAAAGCTAAGCCAGCAAGCAAATAAATCGATTGCAATTGGCAATTGGAGCAGATAAGAAAAATTGAAATTGAACACTCGCCCGACACAGCGCAGCAGCAACAGAGCAAGAGATAAAAATGGAGACAGGCAAAACGAAACGAAAGAGGGCAAAAGTAAAAACGCCATTTGGAGACAGCACGGCTAGGGCAACTAAAAGAAAATGAGATGGATAAAAGAACAAAATTTCACAAGAAAGAGGGATTCATGCCGCCCTGTTGACGCACACAATCATTCATTTATTGCCAAAATATATTGTACTCATCCCGTTACCCGGATACCTGAATGAAAGAGCAGCAGCAGCAGTGGTGGGGGTGTAAAGCTGATCATCATCATCATCTTTTCAGTTTCTTTGCCTTCTTTTCTGATGATGATGATATTGCCAAGAAAAAGAGAAGGTACAGAAAGTGCCTCCAACAAAAATAAAACAGTCTTTTTTCTTATACGTGCCCACTATAAATAGACTCAAATGACATTTCAAAAGTAATGATTGAGCTGGTGAAGCAGCAGCAGAAGCTCTTGTTATGATTACACTGCAGGAACAACAACAGCAACAGCAGCAGCAATTTGCGTAAGTTGATCCAAAGAGTAGAGAAAAAGCGGGTAGGGACAAAGTAAGTAAAGAAAGTACGGTAAAATCGTGAGGAGATTCGATTCACCGGCGGATGTGTAGTAGTAGTAGTAGTAGTAGGCACCGCGCTGAAGTAGAAGCTGCTAAGAGCCTCTAATTAGGCAGAAGAGCAGTGAAGCTTACTTTGCTGTGTGTTGCACCTGCCTCACTGCCTGGTTCCCTTCATTTCAGTGAAGAGAGCATATGGAGTGTGCACCACTGTATGTGGAGTGAAGTGAAGCACCAGGCACCAAAAATCAGCTCCAGTGACCAGAGAGCACTTGCACTGATCACGCTCTGTAGGAGGCAATATGAGAGAGGCAAGAAGAAGTAAGGCAGTAGATAAAAGTAGTTGTAGTTTTAGTGGGGTAAGCCGGCAGGAAAAAGTGTAATGGACGACGGCATGAGTCAGTCAGAAACTATAATTACACTTTTCCAGTCTAGTCTACTTCTAGTCTGACTGATAAAAGCTGTACTTGGGCACGCAAATTCGTTATGCAAATGGCGGGTGGCAAAAACGGAGAGAGAAAATGGAAGAGGAAAAAAGGACGTTGAAGAAGAAAAAAGAAAGTAGCGGCTGTACTTGGCCAGAGAAAATGAAGAAAAAGAAAATAAAGACTACGACGGCCAAGCAGAGGGGGACTAAGAAGCTGGGGAATATAAGTGAATTAGAATAACGAGTCATCAGAGTGTTGCTGCTGTTGTTGCAGTTCGCCGAACGGATTGCAGCCAGCTAGCAATGACTGACTGACTGCTGAAAGCTGCACAAATTAGCTCAGAGATAACGGGAAATGAACAGAGGAAAGAAAAAAAGAGAAGAGAAGAAAGGAAGGAAAAACGGCAAAGAAAAGAGGAAAGCACCCGCAGTGCTGCCTAATAATCATGTGTTTGTGCACTACAGGGTGAACACAGTCTGTATAGGCTGAAAAATTAGTGAAAACAACAGCTCGCTGTACGATTGTACCACAAATAATCAAAATGGCCGAATCAACGTTGCTGAATCTGACAACGATCCAATATTACACGTTTCCGTTTGGCTCTTTAAAAGTTTTGGTTCTATTAACACTGTGTGCTGTCGACCCGGGCGATGGTTAACGATGGTGGTGCTGATGCTGTTGGGTTAGATAGAAAGTCTTGCCTAGCCTTCTTTCCTTCTTTGCCGATTCCTGAGCAGGGACAGGAGCTAATGCGATTTGTCAGCAAAGTCAAGCCGAGTCAGCCAGGCAAACAGACTGGATGGCAAGCAGCTGCAATGGAAACAGCAACAGCAACTGTAGCAGAAGCAGCAGCAGCTAATGCTTAATGCCATTTGCTGTTGACTGCAATTTTGAATTGAATTACGAGTTGGCAGAGGCGAAAACGGTTAAGTGAAATGTCAACCCATCGACACTGAACGGTGCTGCTAGTGCTGATGATGCTGTTGTTGCTGGAGAAAACTGAATCAGCAGCAGCAGCAACAGCAACATCATAAGAGGCAATCATAAGAGGAAAACGGCAAAGTGAAAAAGAGAGAAGCGGGGATAAAGAAGTGAAACCGAACGTCTGTCTGCGGTTTAACTAGCATCCTACGCGCTGAAAGTTGCAGTGGAAGGGAAAGTGGTTACACCAGTGCTCCTTCGCTGCTACTGCCTTGACTCTTAAAGTTGTAGCCGAAACTGTATATTAACCAGACCCGGACCACCGTACAATTCCACGAAAGGCAACTGCACACCATTTGTACTGTACGATCCTAATTACACAACTTGCAAGCTGCTGCCATCGCGCTTCTGTTCAGCCTGTGAAGCCTAGTTTAGTCGAGTTAAAATTGAAACACAGTGCCCACCTGTGCTGGTGATGGAAGGTAATTGAATTTGCCATCAAAAAAGGGTAGCTGCACTTTCTAACTGGCAACATGCACGCACCATCAGACATCATCACCATCATACGGCAAAATATTCACCTGCATTTTTGGTGAAACGAGTAATCAGGCCACTGCCACCACCACCAACTCTAGCATCATCATCATCATCAACATCGTCGGTATTTTTTTCGACAGCAGCTCCCACTCACTGAAGAGTCCACCAACACTCACAAGTAGCAGTAGTTCACTTTTGTTGTATAGTGAAAGCTGAAAACTCGCAACATAGTCTCTGGCTCTCTTGGCTGAGTTGGCGAGTCACTTTATAAAATCATTCAAATTTACTTTGTGTCAGCCTGTCGCTGGTGCTCCCTAACTCACTCTTTTTCTCGCTGAGTAAATGTGTGAATGTGTGTTTGTGTGCTCACTGACGCTTGATGAGCTGCTGGTGCTGTTGGTGGTGCTACTGCCATCACTGAATGAGTGCTGAAAGGCGAGAGTAGACTATGGAAAGAGAGAAAGGGCCGAAGAATGCACGATGCTGCTACACGGCAACACACACTGAATGCCGGGAAAAGGAAGGAGAGAAGGAGATTGCTTGGCAGACGCCACATTACTTCTAGCTAGGCACTACCACCACCATCACCACCAGCAGAAATTGGTAGGCTCTCACTCAGAGGAACTCAGAGAGTAAACTTTGCCTGGCTCAAAGTGTCAGAGTTGTTTCTCCTTCTTTTCTTTCTTTTTCTTCTTCTTTCTCTGCAGATGCTTTTGATTCTGCTGCTGCTGCCGCTGCTGCCCCTTCGATCACAATCAAACGTCGATCTCGATGACGTGAGCTCGATTCAACTCGACTAGACTACTGCTGCTGCTGCTGCTGCTGCTGCTACAGTGTTGATTTTGCGCAGAGGAAACAAAAAGCAGGGGTAGCAGAGCAGCCAAAAAAGACTTCAACGATGGCGGCAGAAAAGCCGCAAATAATAAGAGAAAGAAATAGAAATGAAAGGCGGCAGTGCAAGTGAATCAAAATCAAAAGGAAACAGAAGAGGCACACCAGAAAATTGGAAGCAAAAAATCAGCCTGTAGCAACAAGAGAGGAAGAGCAAATTAGTGGTGGCAATGATTCAAAGGGCGATGAGTTACATTTTTATAAAAAAACTGGCCAAAGAAGGCTACAGTAGTGTTGCTGCTGGCGGCCCTGACCAGGCCGGAAACCAACCGCAGTGATTGGAGAAACACCGATGAATTGAGCCAATTGAGCCGAACGCATCATCATCATCATCAACAGCAGTGGCAGCGGCATTGAGCACAATAGTGTTCTCCACTGCTGAAGCTGCGGCACTGGTGGCTGGCTCTGTACCACTGTTCAGCGCGTAATCGGGTAATGTAAATAAGGAGCTCCGATTCTCCAATTCTCGATGTATGCAAATAGGCGCACACTAGTGGCGCTAGGCTATAGACGGCGTCAGAATCAGCATCAACACCACCACTACCACCACCACCATCGCCACCATTTGATCTCGTTTGCTTTGCAAATTTCCATTTGATCTTGCCAGTATCACGACCAGTCTCCGGAATCAGCACCATACCACTCACATTGCCTGCAACACTGTACACAGCTAGCGACAGCCACTGTAGTAGAGCTTACGCTCTGTTGAATGATCCCCTCTGACGACGACGATTGCCGGGAGAAAGAAAGAGAAAAAGAGGCAAAACGAATAAACGAGCAAGCAAACGATCGGCGTTAGGGGAGGAGACCGACTGGAGGGGAAGGGACAGGGAAAAGGAAGGGAAGCCTTCCCATTGAAAGCAATCTCTGATAATTTGCCTGCTTGTGCAAATCATAATGTAATTGGATTGAAATTGCTTGTTCCTCACGCCGGAATAATGGACGACACTGAGGGAGTGTTAGTGCGTGAAAGAGTGGCTGAGAGAGGGAAATGGAGATTCACAACACACACAACGGGCACATGAAAAAGGTGTTCCCGATGACGACTAGAGAACACCGATTTTAGGGAATGCGGGGAGAACGATGGGAGAACAATGAGTGGTGCAGTGCTGTCGTCTCGGGTTGTTTGCACAATAAATCAGGTGCATGATGATGATGCTGCTGCTGCCGGTGCTGGTGCTTATGATGATCAGACAAGGACGGCGACAGCGACTGCATATTAATCATATGCCGACACTGAGTGCAGTGACAACGGCACTGGCAGCTATCGTACCGGCACAATCACCACCACCTTTGTCGCTAATGTCAGACAGATTGGCCTGATCTGGGAAGTGCAATTCAGTGTCACTATCAACACCTACTCAAGTTAAATGTCAGTCGGATCTAGCCACTTCAAATTCCTACTTTTTATCCCGGTTTGTGCTGCTTCCTATCCTCTTCATTCTCATTGCTCTTTTATTGACAGCCTCTTCTTCTTTTTGCACAGCAAATGGGCAATTTTGATTTTGGAAGTTGAAAGTTGCAGTTGATTTTGTTTTGCAGCAGCAAAGCAAAGCAAAGCACCATCAAGGCCAACCAATTTGCCATCATCCAAGATGATTGCTATATAAATGTCGAGTAGTAGGTCAATCCAAACTGTGGAGCACAAACGGAGCAGAATTTAACGATCAAAGAGCAATTGAGGGAAAAAAGCAAAGAGGCACGCGCAGGGAAAATGTGACGGAATGTAGCAAAGAAAAGACAACACACACAAGCACAATCACTCAATCCCTCTCAATAGAAAGCCTGACAGAAGGTTTTTGCCATCATTGCCGGTAAGGAAATGAACGGTTTGCCATTTGGCAGTAAATACCATGTTTAGTGATTTGCACACATTGAAACATTGAACGAAGACGAAAAACATATTATGTCTGAAGAAAAAGAGGAAAAAAAGGAAACGAGAAAAAGGAATAAAAGTTGATGCCACTGTTGCTGCTACTGGTGTTGGTGTTGATGCTTTCTGCTGGCAAAAGTTGCTGGGGCGAGGTTGGTGACGGTGATGATCAAACGAAAGAAGCAAAAAAGAGAGGCAAAAGGATCGAGCCAATTGAGGAATGGTCGTTCAAAGTGTCGGTGGTGGTAGCACTGGTAGTACTGGATCAGCCTCAAAACTGCAGCTTCCTGCAAATGGCTGTAGCGCAAACTAAACCGAACTGAACTGTGTGTAACTGTGTGTGTCTTGAACTGCGAGACATTTACCAACCGATTTTGCCTCTGCCACCGCCGTTTGCAGCATCAACATCAACACAACACACAGCAGAACACAGCACAGAATCTTCCTCCCCAGCACGCAGCTCGTCTAAAGTTTTCGCAGCACTTGCGAGGCTATCAAGTGTACGGCGCGCATCCCCGTTACATCGTTAATCTGAATTCTCGCAGTGGCACTAACACCACCAGCACCAGCATCACCAGTGAAATGGCCCACTTGTGCATGTGTGTGAGTGTATGTGTTTGCATGTGATAGTACCACTGCAAGCAAGCACACAAGTTTATTTTTATTGGCTCAATTGGCTGGCACAAATTTTTTAAACGAGAGAGAGAGAGAGAGAGAGAGAGAGAGAGAGAGAGAGAGAGAGAGAGAG
>JAALOO010001008.1_pt1 | contig 21748 bp, 17 predicted proteins | sample 7257641 | NCBI WGS metagenome assembly JAALOO01 (sample SAMN14085613, study PRJNA598686) | mite metagenome | biome: ENVO:01001000; feature: ENVO:01001002; material: ENVO:01001226; isolation source: single female mite from University of Michigan culture on fish food culture... ...
AGCTTTTTCTCTCTCTCTCTCTCTCTCTCTCTCTCTCTCTCTCTCTCTCTCTCTCGCACTCTCCTCCAGCTAAGCTCTCCTCACGGCGGCAAAAGTAGCCTGCTCACAAAGAGCTGATCAGCTCAACCGACAGCAACAGAGTCGCCTTGTAATCGGCAGGCAGGCAGGCAAATCATTGCGCCCAATGCGTAATTAGCGCGTCTCAGGTTGACGCAACTCCGATTTGTGCAGCAGTGGTCGTTGTCACACCGTCGCTACCCTGAGTTTAGCCTTTAATTGACTTTTCATTGCATCTCATTCACTCCTGCGTTTTAGTGGTTAATTCCGGAATGGATGAGAGAGTGTCGTTGATACCACTAAAAGTGTGCTGCTGCTGCTGCTGGTGAGCACTGTACGACGGCAGTAGTCTTTCTCAACTTGTTGCCGTACAGTGCTCTGCTGGCTGCTGCTGTTTGATTGTCCAGTAGAGGAAAGAGAGGATATTGTCAGCGGCATCTGATACCTCAAGTGGCAACCTCTGGTTGCCTCTCCCAGGCACCTACTTCTTCTTTTTTTAGCTGATCTATCGCTTTCTTTTTTTGCTTTGATCTTGCCGACCTGGCATTCCTCTGGTTGCTGCTGCCGCTGCTGGTAGTTACCCAAACTGCGTCCCGGTCTAACTGTACCTTCTTTTTCTCCTCTTCCTCTGTTTGTTTGCCAGCAACAGCACTACCAAAAACTAAGTTTCCCAGTTGAGTAAAGAAACACAAAGTAATTGCCGCCGCCGCTGTTGCAGCTGACCTAATGGGCAACAAATGATGATGCTGATGACATTCTTTGTACATTAGTGCCGGTGGTGGTGGTGGCGGCGGCGGGGTTTCTTAGTGTTTTTTTGTCAACTCCAGTAACTGTTTAGTCGCCTCTTACATTTTTGCAATTAGCGACCAGCGGATGCGATCGTTTTGGTGTAATTGCGGAAAAATGTAGTCATTTTGCTTTGTGCCCTGTGTGTTTGTGTGTGTGTGTATCAGAAGAAGTGGTAGGCGCTGCTGCGGCTGCGGCTGCTGTTTGTCGGTTAACTTCTTTCTTTTTCTCTTGGTTGCCGACAACACAGCTCACTTACTCTGTTTGCCCTGTCTGAGAGAGCCGAGAGAGCCCAACAAAAAAGCTGCCAAGGCAAAGCAAAGTCTCCTCGACCACCTTTGAGTCTTGGTGAGTTTGAGTGTGTGTGTTGAGCAAATAGTCACCTTTACTATTACATTGCACTGATGATGGTCAAGCAAACAGTAAGAGCACAATTCTGCTGCTGCTGCTGCTTGGCAGTTTCGGTTTCATCAGCAGGCGCAATGACAAGTCGGCGGCGGCGGTCGCACTTGTGCGCCAGTTCCCACAGGGCAAAAGAAGGAGAAGGACACCATCTCGAGCTCACTTTCTCAAGTGTCCTGAGCAGCTAGCTGATGTGTGCTGGTGTTTGCCTTGCCATCAGCCTTAGTAAGTGGGAGAGAATTGAGCCTCTGCCGCCGCCGCCGCCGCTTGTTTGTCGGTGCCCAGCAGAACTCTGAGCAAAAAAGAAGGACATTACGTGTGCCGTACTGAGCTGCTGTTGCTGCTGCTGCTGCTGGGCCACCATTCTCACGGCCACACACCGACCACCACCTTTTTCCTCTACTTTTCCTTTGTTTGTGTCCTTTGTCTCCGACTTTGACTCCACACACACACACACACACACACACACACTCGCACTCACATTAGTCGTCTCAAGTGTCCGCCAGTCAATTACATCGAGGTCAATTGCTGCTGCTGGTGGACAAGAGGCAGCAGTCTCAATTGGGTAAACGGTTCGGTCTGCTCCTAGGAGCTAATGTCGCAATTTGTCATTTGCCGCCGCCCCCGTCTCTGCTGATAGTGGTATTGTGCTGCTGCCTTAGTCAGTCGGTGTCTCCGATGACCACCAGACGCAGCAGACCACCGGCGACAAATTAAAAATTAACACACATGTCCAGGCACGCTAAATAAGCACAAAGAAAGAGAGAGAGAGAGGACACACAGTGATCATGCTGGTGGGCCGCCACTTGGGTGCAATTAATCACGGCAACGGGAAATAAAAACACACACTGAGATGAGGAGGATATTGCACGCGTTTCGGCAGTAGTTTGCAGTGTAAAGCTTAATTCTCAGTGTGCAGTCCCAGGTGATTATTGTCATGTTGGCTGCTGCTGCTGCTGCTGCCGTTGAGAAAGGTGATCTGCATTTTTCTCCCCTCCTTCTTTTCTTGTCTTGTTCTTAAAATGGGCCAATAAAATTGCAATTGCAAATCTTATTGGGAAATGCAAAACTCTCTTTTTCTCTCTTTCTCAGCTTTGTCCCTCTTCTTCTTCTGAGACTCCCTCTTGAAGCTTTTTTGTCGGCTCTGGTGGTGGTAAATGTGACTTTAATTGACTCACAAATTAGCAAAGTCAACTTTGGTGGAGAAGAAAAAAAAGAAGTCAATCGCTCTTTCTTTTCTTCTTTATTCTCTTCTTTCCCCCTCTCAAAGTCACACAAAGAAATTTTAAGTGTGCCTGCTGTTGCTGCTGTTGCTGTCGGCTACAAGGTTGCCAACAAGCTGACTATAGCTGGCTGGACAGTGAAGTAGTAGTAGTTCACCTTCTTTGTCGCGACACCTCTTTTCAATTGTCCAGCAGCAGCAGCAGCAGCAGCAGCAGTGGATTATGTGAAAAGAAAACGCCGTGAAGAGAGAAGAACAAGAACAAGAGGACAATTGCGAGGAAAAAAAAGGGAGGAAGACTCTTGACTCTTGACTGCTGCTGCTGTTCCAAGAAGCGTGTGTCTCGCGCCTAGTGTCTCGCCTCTACTCAAAACTGTCTCCCTCTCTTTCTTTCTGTCTGATGATAAAATATTGTGCCACTCGACTTGGACTTGGCTTGGACTGCTCCATTGTCTGCTGCTACCTGGCAACACACAATGCTCAGCGCGAACCGTTTTCGCCAATCGTTTGCGGTGGTGGTGGTGGTGGTGGTCACAACTCAGTAGGAAGTCGCGAGGAGCCGAAGTTGACTGACTGACTGACACTGTGCACAAGGTGTCAATGGTGGTCAGCAGCCTCTGAAGCAGTCCTATCGGTAATCGCTCATTACTGTCCTGTCCCTGCTTGCCTCTCTCTCTCTCTCTCTCTCTCTCTCTCTCTCTCTCTCTCTCTCTCTCTCTCTCTTTCTTTCTTGATCGATCTTCACTTCATTACGAGCGTTTAAACAACAGCCGCAGCAGCAGCCACTGCCCAGACTAAATCAAGAGAAGAATCTGAAAAATGTCTGCCAGCCAGCGTAACTGTTACCCTGAGCCCCAATCACTTTGGCTGCTGCTGCTTTTGAGGGTCAACTTTTCAGCCTGTCAGCTGGACAGTGAGCACAGTGTTCTCTCTTTCTCTGTGTGTGTGTGTGTTGTCCTCGTCCTTTCTGGCAGACAGACAGGCAGGCAGTGCACCACTAATGCTTTGAGGTGATCATTCGATGTGCATCATCGACGACAAGTCTCAGTCAGTCGTTCGATGTGTGTGTGTGTGTGTGTGATTGGAAAGATGAAGATTCGACTGAAGAAGTAAAATCTCGCTCATCAGTCATTGCTGCTCACCCACTCGACTGATCGGCTGACTGGTTGAACTTTGCCCTGCATCGACGCTTCTTTTTCTACTTTTCCCTGATGCCAGCAACTCTTTGCAGGAGGCATTAGTGGTTACAAGTGCTCACCAGACGGCACCTAGACGAAAGAGGCGCTCAGAGCACCTTGAGAGATTGTTTGTGTCATCAGCTGTGGACAACACCAGTGAGCACACAGCCAGCCAGCCAGCCAAACAGCAAAAAAGTGGTCGACATTTAAAAGCAGTCAAATTGTCAACTTTGAAGACTGTCTTTTTCTGTCGTTCTGCTGATCTTGCGTCAACACAGCCGCGCCAAGCAGTCTAGTAAGAAGTTCTCTCTCTCTCTCTCTCTTTTCTTCCTCCAGTGCACAATGATTAGCTTTTCAGCCGTTGTCCTGTTCACCTCAGCTGTCTTCTGCTCAGGTGACCATCATCAAAATAGCTGAGATTCCAACTGAACTGTGAGTAACACGGTCCCTCTCTTTCTCCGCATCCTCACAGGTGTCCGCGTCATCTCTCGCTCTCTGTCCAACTGTTTTACTGCTTCTGTTCAGCTGCTGCTGCTGCTGCTGCTGCTGCACCTGTGTGTGCTGAGTGCACAAGTGCTGCAGAGAAGGTCAAGCTGGCCAACTTGACCCTGTTGACCTCGCTGGGCCTAATCTCGCCCTTTTCTTTTTCTAGAAAGAGATGATGATGGTGGCCATTGTGAGCCGACAGTAATGTCGAACAGTTGTGAAGACAGTTGTGAACAGGCAGTTTTTTTCTGATCAAGCAAACAGTCTAAGAGAAGGGAAAATGATGAGCGGCAGTGCTGGAAAGTGCTCTACTTTTCCCTCAATTTTCTTTCTCTCCTTTCCCTCTCACTCACTCACTCACTTACATTCATCGCCAATCGCTTGTTGTTGGTGGTGCTGGTGGTAGTAGTGCTGATGGTGGTGGTGATCTTCTCTTGATTTGTCTCCTCAGTTAAGTAGACAACCAACTCCTCTATTAGCAGCAGCAGCAGCAGCAACGGCAACGGCAGCTACCAGCAACACTAGCTTCTGTGCGACGTGTCTGATGATCACTGCTGCTGTTGCTGGTGATGATCATAAGGAGAAGGAGAAAAGTCACTGATCACTGGTCGTCTCTGTCTCTGTATCTCTGGACCCTGTTTGCTCTCATCATCATCTGCTTGTCAGCGCCCAGTGATACCACATACTGTCATCCTCACCATCACCGGTGAATGGCGCCTGTTCAATCTTTTGGGAATGTAAGTAAGCAAGTACGAAGAGTAGACAACAAATAAAGAAGAAGACAGTGGCAATGAGAGCTGCTCACTGTGGTGCGACGACTTATCAGACTGCTGCTGCCGCTGTCATCGTCGTTGACGAGAGCGGCGGCAAAAGTGGTCCTTTGAAGTTGTGTATCTTGTGCTGTACAGCAGTGTGCGCACACTGTGTTCCTTCCAACGATGATGGCTTTCCTCCCCCCGATGGTCAACTTGCCACCACCACCACCACCACCACCACCACCAAAGCCATCTCTCAAGAGGCGATTTGCCAACCAACTTTTTTGTACTGGTACTTTGGTTGGTTGGTTGGCTGGCTGGCTGGTTATCTCCGCCGCTCACTCACTGACTGTTGGCACTTCTGCCCAAAAAATTTTGTCAGCCACTCTTAGTCTTCTTCTTTGGCTTCTTTTACTTTCCACTGGTACTCGATGATGATGATAATGGCGGCGGCGGCAGCGGTGATGGTGCCTTTGATGATCGAGGTGCTGGTGCTGGTGATGATGATCGTGACGGCTCTATCAGTCACCTCCTGGTCCCCTCTCTCTCTCTCTCTTATATTTCACCCACTCACTCACTCACTCGTTGAGAAGTGATAGTGCACTGTCCCTGCTCTTATCAGTTTGTTTTCTCCCTGGTTTTGCGCCCTCACCCTAACAGCAAACTGCTGTTGTGGTGTCCTTATTACTGCTTAGTTGCTGCAGAAGCTGCCGTCTCATTAAATTGGCAGCAGTGCTCAATTACTGCCGCTGCTGCTGCTGGAGCTGCGCTGGAGATGCTCGCGTCGAGCCTCGTGCTCGATGATCATCATCATCAGCACTGTACAAGAGCATCATCAGCTACTGCCGAGCAGCAGCCTGGCAGATGATGCGGAGACTGTGCGACTGTACAACTGAGCAAAAGTGCAGTTCAGACAGACAAACTCTCTTTCTCTCTCTCTCTCTTTTTCTCTTTCACCATCTTGCACTGCTCGTTCGGTGGCCTGAAAAAAATACACAGCCAACGTGCGCCCAAAGACAAACAGACAAGCTGCACAAGTGCTTATCAGCTGTCGCAGCTTCAGCAGTGATGGCCACTGCTGCTGGCAAATCGGTCGCCAGTTAATTAGATACTAATAATTTCGTTTTGATTACGGTGCAGCAGCAACGGCGGCGGTAAAGTAAAGCAGTCTGATGATGCAGTCTTTGCTGGTCTCGCCAGCATCTCTTTTTGTGCCTTTCTGGTTTTCTGGTTTTTGTGTGTGACAGCGAGCGCCGGCAAAGCCGCATCCTCAATTCTCAGTTGCAGTGGTTTAGATTTACACGCATCTTTTGTAGGGGGACAAAGTCCAGCCGACGCTGACGCTGATGATGCTCATCTCATGTCTCTTTTGTACAAGACAACACATTTCAGTGTACGGCAGTCATCACCAGACGAGCGTGTCGCTGGCTGCCGCACTTGAGCGAGCAATGCTGATAGAGGAGACAGATGATGCGGCAGAGGAGGCAGATGATGATGTACGGGGAAAGGATGTGATCTTAAGGATCTCTTTTTCTGTTTGCCAAGTCAATAAACAACACAAAGTGGACCGTGGAGTGTGTGTTCTCTTAGCTAAAACTAGCTGCTGCTGCTGCTGCTGCTGCCGTCCACTCTGTATCTTCCCATGACTACAGAAATGGGGTATAATAAATTTCTTCTTATTACATGTGCCTTACCCCAGAACAGTAGTGGTGGTGGTAGCTGTGTTTGTCTCTGTCTAATGTTGTTTGTGGTGAGTGCGAGTATAAATTTTGCTAGTGATGCGTCTTACTACACTTTGCGTCCTATCCTCTGTCGGCGTTTTCTTTCCTCTCTTTCTTTATAAATCTAAATCTAATCAGCGAAGCGACTTTCACATACTCTCTTTCTTTTCTTCTACTCTACTCTTTTTACTGGTAGCAAACTACTGGTGGCATCTACTACTGGTTGTGCCGCAATTGATTTAGAGTAGAAGGACAGGGTAAAGTTTTTTAGACGAGAGAAAATTTCTTTCACTGTACTATCAAAATTGAAATTGAAAATGGAAAATCAAGTGAAGCCATTTTTAAGCAGAAAAAACATAACTTTGATCATTGACAGCACTTGTGAGACTTTTTGTTGCCAGCTTTGTCTTCCCTTTGTTTTCCTCCGCCTGTCCATTAGTTGCAGCCCATTTGTTGTAATTGTCAATGTCTCTATTAGTTAGTGAGCTTTGCTTTGCCATTCTCTTGCCATTTTTCCTGCTAATTGTCCCTGATGGATGTATGGTTGATGTTCAGTTTCAGTCTCTCACACACAAACACACACACAGACATTTACACAGTGAAACAATGGGAACTGTGGGAACCACCGAAAGGTGAAGTTGTTGCAGCAGCAGCTTCAGAGGCACTTGTCACCTCGTGTGTTGGTCAAACAGACCAACACTGAAAGTGAGTAGTTAGTCGGTAGTTAGTGGGCAAATTAGCACACTTAGCACACTGGTGCCGCTGAGCACTTTTCTTTTTCATTTTGGCACCAGTCAGTGCAGTTTTCAGTGCCAATGCCAGGCAGGCAGACAACAACACAGATGTGGTGTGTTGGTCCTTTGCACTTTGAGGATTCTCTCCTGGTGCACAAACTGGCAGCAGTTTTCAACATCAGCATCACCACTACTTTTCAGAGTGTCACCACACAGAGCACAACGCAATTGCACTGTAGTGGTAGTGAAGTGTCAAGGAGAGACACAAGTAAGCACCGGCACTGGCACTGGCCGACTCACAAAGGACTTTTCGCCGATTTGCCGCCTGCGCCTCGATTGCCTTGGCACTTCGGACTCCTGCTGCTGCTGCTGCTGCTGCTGCTGTTGCTTTTGTGGTGCATCAGCATCACCGCCAGCAAATGGGCCGACGACTGGTAAACGGATACTCTTACTGCCAGGGCAAAAAACGCAGAAACGAAATGTCTTGCCAACGAGAGATAATGATGATGAGGCGGTGGTTGCGACTGACTTTGGCTCTTTCAGTGATAAGCAACTCTCGGTGCTTGTTGTTCACTGCTGCTACACTGAGCACTGGGCGACATCCGATCCAACAGAGGCAGCAGCAGAAGCAACTGAATCATCATCTGCTAATTAGACAAGACCAGTGATGATTGTGACGAAAGAAGAAAGCGATCGGCAAGGACGAGCTTCACTTTTTTGCCTGTACGGCATTTCTTTTTGTTGTTGTTTTGCTGAGTGAACTAGTGAAAATCGAATTGTTTTTTTCATTTAAGTTTTTGATCTATTTCTTTTATTGGCAGAAACCTTCTAGATTACTTGTTACGTGATTAGGCAAGCAGAAGCAGATTTCTTTCTCGCTTTTGCTTCTTCTCACTTTCCGCTGCCACTGGTTGACAGCTTTTTCTGTGCCCCTTTTCACTCTAGCCCTGTCTCAAATCTCCTTAATACGTTGATAATGATGGTTCTCCAAAGCTCGTTTGCTTTGGGTGCTGGTAAGCTGCTATCCCAAAAAAAGCTGCTACAGTTGTCGCTGCCTTTGAAGTTGTTAGCCATACACTAGTGCTGCTGCTTTCTGTACAGTACAGTGGTGGTGGTGTTATTTGCACTGTCTGGTGGTGTTGTTGGTGCAGTGATTAGACTACTACCAGCCAGCCAGCACTACACTGTTATCAGTGTCTAGCTTTCCTTTCCAGCTTTCCTCCCCCCTCCTTGCTTGTCAGCATCAGCTTCTCCCTCGTTAGCAGAAGCAGCAGCCAACTCGCTGCGCTCTCGCTGAGTTAATATTTGCCAATATTTATTTGCAATTATTGCCATTTTTAGCGCGGGCTACTGCTGCAAACTGCCGCTCTTGCTGCTGCTGCTGCTGCGGCTGCTGACAATTTATATTGCACTTGCACTGCTCCGGCCTAGCCAGCCAGCAAGGAAAATCGTAGACCATGAGTTCGAAGATGAGGATGAGGATGACAACACTGAAAAGCTGCGGCGGCGGCGGCAGCGGCAAAGTTGTAAAGGCGCAAAAAGCCCAAGACTTGGTGCTCGCTCGGTTCTCAGGCACTCTGACACTCAAGTGTGTGTGTGTGTGTTTGCTTTGACTTAGTCTTCGCCTAGAGTACACACAAAACACAGACTTCTGATGATGATGATGATCATCATCATCATTTGGTGCCACTGAGAAGCTGCCGCTCCTGTGCTCTTTCCCAGACTGTTCATCATCCTCAGTGACCAGTGGCTGCTGCTGCTGCTGCTGGCGGTGTCAACTCTAGCAGACAGCTAAAGCAAAAACAACAACAGCAGCGATTTTAGCGATTGACTGGTAAAGTGCAAGTCGCCGATATATTTGCATATTTAGCAGACCAAACAGCAGCAGCAGCAGCAGCAGCAGCCAAAAGAGTGGTAAAAGAAAAAAAAAGCAACAAGTGTTGTGTGCTTTATTCTCGGTACGGAGGCAACTGAAAGGAGAGGGGGACTTTACTTTACTTTTTAGTCGATTGCTCATATAAAAAGCAGCAGCAGCAGCAGCAGTTTATGACCAGACTAGCCGATGATCATTGCCTCACTCAGTGTGAGTTTTCTGTGTTGCAGTGACTACGACCAGAAAAAAAAGTACGCTCTCTTTCTTTCTCTCTCTCTCTCTCTCTCTTTCTCACTGCGTGTGCCTCTTCCTTGACTGTTTTGCTGTTTTGATTGCTCGCCGCGCCGGCAAAGAAAGAAAGAAGTAAAAGGTAAAAAGGTAGAAAAAGGAAGAAGACAAAAAGGCGACGAAGAAGTGTAAATAATGCACCAGCAGCAGCACCAGCAGAAGTTGATGGTGGCCGTAAATAATACTTCACTAGAACACAGATAGAGAGAGAGACCGGGGGCAAATGATGATAATCGCCCGCTAAAAGCTCGCAGCTCGAGCTCAACGTCGCCGCCGCCGCCGCCGCCGCCGTCGTTGTCGTTTTTTGTCGCCGGTGTGAGCAGCACGCGAGCAGCAACGTTTCTCAACTTTTTGCTCCAATCTCTTTCTTTCTTTAGAGAGGAGGGCGAGGGAGAAGAAGTGCTCGTAAAGTGAAGTTAAATTAGTTTCTTGCTGTTGCAGGCAATGCTTTGAGTTGGAGTTGGCCGCACAGGTTGGCGCAAAGTGCAAGTGCCCGGCCACAGGGTGACACACACACACTCACAATACTAGCCATCCAAGGTCGAGCACATTTAGTACTGGACATTTATTTTCCTCCTTTCTTCTTTGACCGCCGCTCAGCCAGAAAAAAAGTCAGTAGCCAAAAGATATTTGCCGATGCTTTTTTGCCCATTTACTGAGCCGATGAAGAAGTGGTGGTGGTGGTAGTTGGCCAGCACTAGTGTTTGCTCTCTCACCTCTCTCACTGGCTGTGTGTTTTCTTCTTCTTCTGTTGCCTTCTTTAGTCTTTGCCGCACCTTGCTCGGTTCTTTGTGTTCTCTCACTTTTTGCCGACGCAACAGAATTGATGATGGCAAGTGAGAATTGAGCACAACTGAACTGCACATCCTCTACTGAAGTGTGCCACCACCACCACCAGTAAAGAATAGTAAATTGAATAATAGGAAGTGCTTCAGTGCACCGATGAGTGGCCGATGACACTGACCAATAATGCCCTTGTTAACAGGTGATAGATTGCTCTATTAACAGCTGAGAAGTGGAAGTTTAACTAGGTATTTGGTAACTGCACCATTCTGGTGCTCAGTGAGTTGATGCACTAGTGCAGTACTTTACTCCGAATTTTTTAATTTAATTGTGACTTGCCGAACAGATGTGCCCGTTTCCGTTTTGTACTTAAGAACACCTTGGTGAGAACACTGGTGTCAAAAAACTGATTATTACTTTTTGCAGTACCGCATCTTATTTATGACCTTCAGCATAATGTGAAGACCGCCGCTAAGCTCTGATTCCGCCGCTGTGTGTTCATTGCTGGGCTGCAAGAGCAGCAGCAGCCCTTCTGTTCTTTTAAATGAGCAACCAGAGCTGCCTGCCAGCCGGAAGATTAATTAGACCATGCTGCAATAGATCACCCAGACTCTGCCGGGCAACCTCTGCTGTCGGCAAATGGCAGCAGTTCAGGTAGTGCTGCTGCTGCTGTTACTGCTGCTGTTGAGCTGATGCAGTGCTGGTGCACTCTGACATTTATTTTGACTAGCCAGCGACAGCAGCAACGACTACATAATTCACAGTTGAGTAGTGTGACTGGTGACTGAAGCTAGTAATCGCCAGTTTCTGCCAGACAGCAGACACCGAGTCCCCACAAGCAGCAGCACTTTGTGGTGACTCCCACTTCGTTGAATGACTGTTTTCTGACTGCACTGAGTGCTCACACTCTCAGCTTTTTTCCTCCTAATTGGAACCTCGTTTGCAATTGCAATTGCAGCAGCAGTGTTTCATGTCACGAGGCAGCCTAAAGTCAGTCATCCAGCTAACTCACTGCAACTCAGGGACCTCACTCGAATACTACTACGCGCATTCATTTTCTCATTCATTCGCTCATAGAGTCTTCTTTTTGCTAGGCCAAAAAGCACTGCATTGCCTTTTTCCTGTGAGAGAAAAGAGAGAGGGAAAACTTGCTCTGCACTTTGAGCTTTCCCTTTTTCCCTTTTTTTCACTGAATATTTCTGAATAGAAATGTCAGTCAGTTTGTGGTAGAAACTCCTGATTACTGGTGCCAGTAGTGGTGGTGGTGGTAAAGAAGCCAATTTAAATTGGCAAAAATAGTGAGACAAAGGTCAGTCTGCCTGTCTGCTACCACTGCTAGTCTTCCGCTGATTTTGCCTGATTCAGTCTGCAGACAGACAGACAAAAAGCACACAAATAGACTTTTAAATTGCGGCGTCTGTCTGCGTCACAGGAGCCACACAGACACTGCCACCGGTGACTCTGGTCACAGACAGACAGACACAGACACTGACTGGCTTGCTTGTTGGCTTGCTTGCTGGCTTGCTTATTATTGTAGAGATGTAATTGTAAAAGTAATTAATTGCCCCCGTCATCTGGTGCTGTCGCTGACTCATGCGTCTCTGCAAACAACCACAGTAGGAGAGATGATTTTATGACACGAGAGAGAGTCTAAATCAGAGGGTGCAATTGAAAAGGCAATGCACCAGCACCAGCAGCAACAGCAACAGCAGAAGCAACACAACAACCGGCTTCTGACAGCAGCTTACAGACTATCTGCCAGTGGCAATGGCTCGAAACGCTCCAGCAGCACCAGCAACAGGTCAACTCGACCGTGCCAGACCACTGTACACTAGACTACCACTGCTGCTGCTGATCACTGCTGTACACTGAACTGCGTGTAATGTAATGTAATGATGATGATCATCATCATCATCACTGGCTGCTTACCAAAGTCCTGGTGGTGCTGCTGGTGCTGATGATTTCAGTGCTGCGTTGCGTGTGGCACCAGGGAGCAGTGGAAGTTGAAAAGTTGAAGAGCAGTTGCCAGTAGAACCTGAAATTCACTGAACAATGTGAGTCACATGTGCACACAGACAGAAAGAGACTGAGCTGGAAGTCAACGAGCGAGCAAGAGAGAGACTGGGTGCGTTTGGGTGCATTGGTAAACTTCAGCAGCATCAGCAGTAGTAGCTGGCATCGCAGGTAGAGAGTTATCGTTTGAGTTACGTGCCATTTAGCGGCAAAAAAAGCTGGCAGTGGTGGTAGCTGGTAACACACAGTACTGGTGGCACTGCCAGCAGCCACACACTATCTCTCTCTCTCCTTGTGTTTTGGCTCACTTGCTCAGTATCTGGTAGAGGAATTTGCTGTAGAGAAAAGGGGATGATGGTGGTGGTGGTAATGGTGATGAGGCGAGCACTGATTTGGATGCTGCTGCTGCGGCTGCTGTTAAATTTGATGCTAAATTGTGTGCTCTCGCCTAAACGAGAGAAGGGCACACTGGTGAAGGAAAAGAAGAAAAAGAAGAAGGTGATCACTTTGCTGAACTGGTTGACTTGATGTTGTTGCTGCTGCTGCTGATGAAATGGTATTTTAAACTGTGTGCATTGTGTCACGAGACAGTAAAGCAGGAGATGAGAAATGCAATGTCAATGCACTGCAGTGTCTAGACACACGAGGATGATGAGGAGATCGAAGGTTGGTGGTGGTGGTGGTGGTGATAGTGCAAAAACAGTGCGCTTTTGGTGAACTTTTTCTGATGATCACCGGTAAAGTGGTGTGTTCTTCAAGACTAGTTTGGTGCCTGTACGGCGCACAAATAGAAGAAGAGAAGTTCTCCTTCTTCGAAGTTCATCAGCAGCAGAAAACGAACTAAGTTTGACTGTGCTGCGGACAGGGACTTCAATGAATGAATGTGAATGAGTGAATGTTCGCTTGAATGAACACACACAGACTAGCTCAGCACAGCCACCCACTCGTTTGCACAAAGTGGGTTGAACAAGAAGAGGTAAAGGGCACAGGGGCTGGCGGACGGTGATGATGATGATCAGCTGCGACTGTGTGGTTTGCGGTTCTCGGCTTTCGGTTAATTGAACAGAGGGTAATGCCTGCTTGGTGGTTTGCTGGTGGCCTGACTGCCTGCTGACGCTTCTTCTTCTTCAAGGAGTTGAAACGCCGAAGAAGACTGCAGACAATGATGATGATCACTTTTCGATGACTGCTCTTCAACTGCAGTAATGGCAGCTTCACTGCGCTTTTCTTTCTCTCTCTGGTATTATCAGAGTGCTTCAACAGCAGCAGTTCACTGGCAGTTCAGTCAGTTCTTTTTCTCATGTGTTCAGCTGCTGATTCGCAGTTCTCCTCTCTCTCTTCGACTCTGTTCGTGCGTCGGCGGTGTTGTTGTGCAGTGGTCTGTCTGTTTCTGCTTTGCTGTCTGTGCCGTACTCGGTGATTGCATTACCGCTCTTTGACGGCAGCAGCAGCAGAAGCAGCTTCAACTCGGGCTCCGGACGTTCTCTCTCTCTCTCTCTCTCTCTCTCTCTTACACTCTTGTTAATGTTGAGTCTCTCGTTCTCCCTCTCTCTCTCTTTCTCTCCTTCTCACTATCGTTCGCCTCTTTGGCTCTCTCCTCTTGGACGATGTGCTGCTGCTGCCGTTGCCGCTTCTTCTCTTCTACCTCGCTGATGATCAGTGGAAGCGGATGGTGGCCACCACAGCAACAGCAGCAGCAGCAGCAGCAGCCAGCTTGTCGTGGTCTGCAGACGAACAGCAGCACCAGCAGTGGCAGCAGTGGCATCAGCAGTGGCAGCCTGACAAGCTGATAGCAAGCGAAGCTGACACAGCACCGGCGACGTCGTTGATGACGCCCAGTGCTGTGTGTTGGCTGCTGCTGCTGCTGCTATTGGCATCTGCTACCACTGCTTCTGCCACTGCTGCACCTTCAGCACACACACAGTACACAGTACACAGCCACCACCACAACCACAGCATTCTCCCGTTCCCCTTTCCTTTCTTTTCCTTCTTTTTTTCATAGCAGCAGACAAACATGACGCCGATAATGTGGACACTGGCTGTGCACGGGCGCTGTGACTTGGTCGTCGCCGTCAGCTACAGCAGCAGCCACTACTACAACTACCGAAGCAGGAGCAGCTGCGAACAATGGCTGCGCTGTTGGCTGCTGCCGCTGCCGCCAATTGCCTCCTGCACGGTAGCGGTACACTACAATTGGCTACTGCCAGGCACTACTGTCCGTCCGTTGGTCGGCAGCGCTGACTCCGCCCGCCTGCGCTCCCATTGGCTGGCAACTTGGCCGGCAGGTGTGGCCTCCCTTTATAAGCTTCTGTGGGAGCTTCTTCTTCTTCTTCCTCTTCTACTTCGCAGTGGGATCCAAGTGGTTGCTGCTGCTGCTGTTGCTGCTGTTACTGCTGCTGTTCTTATGAGTATCCGAAGAAGGAAAGGGATCTCACTGTGAGCTCTCTCTCTCTCTCTCTCTCTCTCTCTCTCTCTCTCTCTCTCTCTCTCTCTCTCTTTGTGAACGCTATCCACCACCGATCTCTTGGCGCCCTGATCTCGTGTATTTTCCGGGCGCGTTCCCTTTTGCTTCCCTTTTGCTACCTTTCCTTCTTTCGGACGCTCCCGAATGCCTCCACAAGCAGGCAGACAATTTGCCTCTGTGTCCTCTTCTTCTCTTCCTCTCCTTAGCAGTACTACTACTGTTGGCAGCAGCAGCAGCAGTGTCGGATATTCGTGCAGGCGCTCATTAATCAAGCTGGAGCTGGCACGACGACGGCTCTGGCAACAACGGCAGCAGCAGCAGCAGCAGCCGTCAGCTTAGCAAAAAGAAGGCTGTTTTTCAGCACCAGAAGAAGAAATGAGGCTGTCTTCTGAGCGGCAGCGGCAAGTTTGCTAACGAGAAGAGAAAGAGGAGGGGAGGAAAATCCTGAGCCAGCAACTGGCGCCACTGCAGTGCTGTAGTTCACTCGTACGCGACCAGAATTAGTTCCATTTGCGTGTCCTGCCGCTGCTGTTGCTTCAGTTGTTTAGCCTACTTCACCGTCGTCGTCGTCGTCGTCATTTGTTCCAAGTCGTAATTAGATTGATCATGTCAGCAATAGACTGACGGTGGTGGTGGTGGTGATCATTCTGTCAAAGTTGGGGGAAAATGTGCTTGTGCTGCTGCTGCAGTAGTAAGCAGGTTGTAATTGCAACGGGCGCGTCCGGGTGACTGCTGCCTGTGGTACTCCCGATCTGCTGCTGCTGCTGCTGCTGCTGATGGACACACAACGAGATTTTTGCCTTTTTTCCTGACGCCGAGATCGATGGCCAGGCTGAAAATGATGATGATGATGATGATTGTAATGGTAATGGTCAGCCGCTGACCACCACCATCAGCTACTCTTCTAAAGCCTTTAGCGCCCGTCTACCTGTCTGTCTGTCTGTCTCCGTTTACGTCACCTTACTTAACTTGCTAAACACATCAGAAGGAAATGCTGCAAAAGAAAAAGAAGAAGAAAAAAGACTTTTCAAACACTAAAAACAAGTAGTAGCCAGTGTAGTAGCTAAGCTGCCGATGCTGCCGTGCTGCACTGATGATGCCCAAGCTGCTGCTGCTGCTGCTGCCGTTTCTGCCTCTGCACATTTTTTGCACTTTTTTTTCACAAAGATGATGCGGATGGTGGTGGTGGTGGTTCAAGAGAGGTGAACCAACCGACTCATGTTGTGTCTGTCAGGCAGATCTACTACTACTACTACTAAGCAAGTCAGTTCTGCGGCCAGCTTTGCAATACATTAGCATCCATTAGTGAGTGAGGCGCGGGAGGCGCCGAGGTGGACAATGAGCACAGCACAGCTGAAGCTCCAACAACTCTTTCAATCACTCTAGAGAGTTCAGCAAGTTAAATGAAAATGAAGATGAGCAGCCGCATCAAGACAAACGATGCCGGAGACGGACAGCGACAGCTACGATGCTGACTGACTTGACTGGCCAACTGCTGCTGCGCATTCAGCGGCATTTTTAAGTAGCCAAACTTCAGCAGCAGCAGCAACAGTGGCAGGAGTTTGTGATTAGCAGTGGTGAAAATGCAACAGCAACAGCATTCGCAGTTACATAAGCGCATTACATAGTGCAGAAAGGGGGGAGGGAATGCCTGGCAGCAGCGTCTGTATTTGTCAGTTTGTGTCTGTGTGTGTGTGTGTAATTGCAACCGAGGATCAAAAGAGAAGAGGAGATTGAATTTTCAGCAGTTGTAATTATGAAACGCATTAGCTATACACAAAGACCACTTCTGATGCTGATGCTGATGCTGCTGCTGTACAGACACTGACTGTCGATGATGAGACGCGTGCACAGCCGCCTTTTTTTTTGACTACCATTTCAATACGAGGAAGCATTTCTAATTACCTAAATTGATTATAAGCAGATGGAGGTGGAGATGCTGTTTCTGCTGCTGAAACTGAGAAGTTTTTTCAGTTTAAACGCAAAAAGAGCTGCTGCTGCTGGTCAGCTGCTGTTTTCTGGCCCCTTCTGAGGGGAAAGGGGCAAAAATCGAAACAGTAATGTGCAGCAGTGTTATTTTCCGATGAACTTTGCGGTGGTGGTGGCTGTGTCGGCGGCGGCGGCGGCGGCGGTTTCGACGAAAACGGCACACACAAAGGCGACCGTGATCACATCGAATCGATAACTCTGCCGATGAGTATCATTCCTTATTAGCCACGGATCGGAGTGGCCTGAAGTGCACTGCAGCACTATCTGTCAGCACATTATGTGGCGGCACTTTGTCTTCGCTTTTCTGTGCATGTTTGTGTGCTGTGCTGTTTGACTCGACCAGCACAGCAACGACGACAACGACAACGACATCGTTCAGCACACATATACTCAATATGGTCCTCCTCTCTTTCTTTTCCATTCGCTGTTTGCTCGATGTTGGCAATCATGAACACACATACTCGCACACAAATATTCACCTAGCTGTGTGTGCACTTGTGTTGCAATTACCAGGCAATACTGCCGTTGTATTGCTGTTGTTGTTTTTAGTCTTGTTTTTTATGATGATTGCTGCCGCCGCCGTCGCCACTACTAGTACTACCTTTGCCGAAGCTTTTGTTGTCGCTGAGCAGCTTCAAAGTGAGCTCCAGCAGCAGCAGCAGCAGTACACGACTACTTCGGTGTGGCACTTCTTCTTTTTTCTGGTGCACTGCAATTTGCAACGAGCTGTTTCGGTTGCTGCTGCTGCTGCTGCTGTGCCTGCTGGGCCGCTACTAATTGCCGCACAGAGACGGACCACAACGACGGCGGCGACGACGGTAACCTCGTCGCAAAAGACGAAGCGAACCAAATTGCCCTCGACAGCGGCAGCAGCAGGCGTCAGCGGTTTGTTGTTGCCGCTCTGTTTGCACAGGACACACTGCTGTGCACAGGACTACTACCTAAAGGACCAAATAGTTTTGTCGACTGGTTGGTTGACTGGGTGACACCACCAGCATCGATGGCAGCAACGACACCAGCTCTGCCAGCCTCTTCATGTTAGCGTGCCTGTTTGCACGCCATTTTTTTGTTTTGTTCAGTGCACTTCACTGAAACAGCAGTAGAGGCAGCATTTTGGCATTGAAGCACAACTTCTACCTTTTTTTTATCCTAGACACCGATGCCACCGAGGTGCAATTCTGTGGACAGCAGCAGCAGCTGAAACTTTCTCTTTCTGGTGCTGCGGGGAGGTTGCACGCACGCGAGGCCATTATCCTAATAGGATCCCTATCTACCTTGGTTCACTTGCTGGTTGTGCAGATTGTGTTTGTGCACTCTGTTTGCATGACAAGTCCTCTCTCTCTCTATCTCTATCTCTCAGCCTTCAGCCACTCGAGTGCTCTAACACGCACAAATTAGCGACCAACACCTTTTTAGTGAGGCGGGGGCAGGCAGGAAGGCAGAAAAAGGTGAGCAAAAGTGTGCACTGGCAACACAAGGCGACACTGTGCTCGGTCAGGCTTGTTAGGCGCTCACTGACTGACTGACTGAGTGGCTGGCGCTCTTGAGCCACCTAACTTTGATCAGCAGCAGCGGCGGCGGCAGTTGAAGGGCGGAAAGAAAGTGTCGAGGTGCTAAGCGCAGGATTTGCAGAGGAGCTGGTTGGCTGGTTGGTTGGTTGGTTGGTGGGGTTAGGCAGCGCTAACCTAAGCACCACTCTGGCAAGCCACAATTGCAACCTGATTACATTACCTTTGCTTGCCGCTGGTTTTGTTTGATCTCAGCCGCCTCCTGGTAGTCCTCTTGCAAAGCTGCTGCTGCTGCTGCTCTGTGTAGTGTCCCCTCCTAATGAAATCGGCTTCTGATATCAACTATTGCTGCTGCTGCTGTTGCTGCTGCATCTGCGGTGTTCATTACACCCTCTTCTTTTTCTGGTCAAGAAGTGTGGTGGTGATGGAGCAGCAGCCGTCGCTTTGATTAGAAGCAGCACTGATAATCGCCTTGCGCCAGGACGCCGACAAAAAACTTGGGCATTTTTTGTGATCAACTAAGCTGCTGCTGCTGCTGCTGCTGCTGCTAATCGCAAATTATTGGCCTGCTGTACTGCTGCACTGAACTACTCGTTAATTGTTGACAGTGTGTTCACTGTGTGTGTGCGCAGTGCACTGGCTGCAGAAAATTGTCCTATGGTGGTGATGGTGATGCCGCCAAAGACCACTTGCGGCCACTTTCAAAGAAAGTGGCTTTGCTGCTGCAGTTAGCTATTTGTGGTAGTGTGTGTTTGATGATGAGTACTGCTGCTGCTGTTGTTGCCTCTATTAGTTTGTAATTGCGAGGGGTAATAGTAATTTATTAATTAGCTCGATGAGTGGAGCTCGCTCACTCGGAGCAGCATAAGAAAAGGTGCATAGTGCAGGCCAATTGTGTGTGTGTGCCGCACTTGCACTGCTGCTCATTGCAATGACGCAGTGAAACAACAAAATGAACATGAAACGCCCTAGTGAAAAAGAAGAAAAAAACAAAAGCAGAAGTTAAAGTTGAAAAAGGGGAAAAGGGCTAATTGCAGCGATTGGAGTGATATAAACAGGGAAAATTATCATTGACAATGGCTCAAGTGAGTGCACCAATAGTGCGCTTTTTTGTGTGGTCAGTTTTTTAGTTTTTACAAAAAAACACCAAAAGAACAATGAAAATGTGCTCTAGAGCAGTGAAAACCTTGTTCACTTCAAAACACTGTTTATTCGAGTAGACAAAGTAGATTACTCAGCATTGAACGGTCTTCTCCTAGTGCAGACTAATTGAACTTTGTAATAAACTCATTCATACACTTGATCACTATCTAATCTGTCAGCAGTGTGAATAATGTCGGAAAAGTCGCATGTTAAAAGAACAAATAGAAAAGAGCGAACAAAAGTCACTTTTCGGCTCTCTTCAAAGGCCACTTGCCGCCTGCTAGCTAGCTAGCTAGCTCAATTCAAGTGAACTCCCACTATACCAATTCGTCACTACTGCGTCACACACCGACTGTCCCGTTAGCGGTCGACTGAAAGGCGTGACAACTGATTTCGTCGATTATGTCGTGTTTTTTCCCCTCCCTCTCTCGATCTAATAATAATCACAAGTACCGCTCGTGATTGCTCCAGTGTCAAAAGTCATGTGTCATCTGAGTTTGTTGGATGGCGGTGGTGGTGGTGGTGGTGCAGACAACAAACAAGCAGCAGTCTGTCGGCAGCAGTGATTGTGACACAATGAGCTGACCCAGCAGCAGCCACTGATCACCACCACCATCATCGATCAACTCTTCATTGATCACCACTACCACTTACCACCCAGTACTTGGATGTACTCAAAGTGCCACTCTTTTATTTGTGCTGAAAAATGCTGCTTTCTTTTCAAAAGCTTGTTCTGTGTTTTGTTGCAACTGCAGCAGCCAAGCCAAAGTGCTGTCAAGTGCTGCTGCCGCTAGCCTGATCATAACATTTCACAGTCTTCAGTTTTCAGTTTCAATGCTGGTGGTGGTGGTGGTGGTTTCTGTCGATTGATTGTCAAGCCAATCAGCAATGTGTCTGTGTCTGTCTGTCTGCACCCGGTTCGATTAGCTGTGACACTGGGGAGAGCAGACAAACAGACAGACAAACTGGTGCTAGTGAGCAGGTTGTCATCGGCAATGCGAGCAGCACCAGCACCAGCAGCAACAGCAGCACAAGATCGGTGACATTTTCACGAGACACTTCGCCTCACTGCCTCACTATCAAAACTGAGAAGAGGCCTTCAGACTTTGTTACCCCTGTGTAGAGTTGAGTTGTGCACTTGTCGCCGAGATGCTGCTGCTGCTCAGCAGTCCTGGGCACCAAATGCAAAAAGAGACAGACTTCGAAGAGAAGCAGCCAGTGGGCAATGATAGAGACATCGAATCAGAGAGATCAAGTCAGTGGTCGCGTTCAAGAGCAGACAGGAGAGAGATGCACTGACGACGACCAGACAAGTGTGACTGCACACACCATAAATCATGAGCTTGTTGATGCTGCTGCTGCTGATGATGCTGCTGCTGCTGATGATGCTGCTGGTGCAAAGATCACTGCCGTCGGTGATGATGCTGCTGCTGGTGCCGATGAACGCGTGCGATGCGATGAAATAAAAAGTGCTGTCTGAGGGCAAGTGAAGGGAGGAAAAGCTTACCCAGAATCGAAGAAGATGATTTTGGTTGTGCTAATGTTGGCTGTTGGCTGTTGAGGAGGTACAAGAAAGTTTGGGGAAAGTGCTGATTGACTAAGAGTGGTCTGAGCATTTCTTCGAAGCACATTGGACACTGACACTGAGACACTTTGACTTTTCACAGTCCTTTTCCTTCAGCTGACTGGTCTGAAGTGCAGTCACTTGATTTTTTTCTCTCATTCAGGCAATTAATCAGTCTTAATTGAGATTACCCGGTGCCAGCAACCGGCAAGGAGAAGGAAGATCGAAGAGTGAACACTGTCGCCACTTTGGCAACTGACCACTTGAAAAAAAGAAGATGAATAAGATAAAGAAAAGAGAAACATGAAAAAATCAGCAGAAACTGCTAAAATGTTGGCGTTTTTGGTGCAGTGTCGTTTTGAAGTTCAATCATCTTCTTGATGAGAAAAGGAAGAAGAAGTGCTCATTGCTACTTATTACTGCTACCTCTAAATGATCTCTGCAGATGATCTTCAGGCAGGCAGGCAGGCAATATGGTAGTGATTGCAACTTTTTTACCTTTCCCAAAAAAGAAGAAAGAGAAGGTAATGTCACTACTGTAAAACCATAATTAATATTTCAGCCACCACCACCATCATCATCATAAGTTTCTGCTGCTGCTGCTGAGAACTACCTGACATTAGTCGCCATCATCGTCGATTTAGAGAGGCTGAAGACGATGTCGCTCCGATGTCGCGCAGGCAGATCGGAGGTAATTAATTTCACATTAGAGGGGCGCCCGTAAATCTCCTCTCCTCTCTCTCTCTCTCTCTCTCTCTCTCTCTCTCTCTCTCTCTCTCTCT
>JAALOO010001009.1_pt1 | contig 21726 bp, 22 predicted proteins | sample 7257641 | NCBI WGS metagenome assembly JAALOO01 (sample SAMN14085613, study PRJNA598686) | mite metagenome | biome: ENVO:01001000; feature: ENVO:01001002; material: ENVO:01001226; isolation source: single female mite from University of Michigan culture on fish food culture... ...
TCTCTCTCTCTCTCTCTCTCTCTCTCTCTCTCTCTCTCTCTCTTTCCCTCTCTTTCTCCTGCTCTCACACTTCACGACCAATTACCCGCCTGGGGTGATCATGCTTGCCTGTAACAGTAGGCAATGTCTGCTGCTGATGACTCAAACCATCTGGCGGCCAATCTGGCCCCGTTGGTCCCCTGCCACCGGTCCAATCTGCCTGAATTTTGGACCACTTGCTGTCTCTTTTTGAAAATGTCCTTCAGCGGGCCACCTCGCCGACACCGGTGCACCGCTTCACCTCTTTCCACCGCCTAAAGTGAACATGTGCAGGCGGCAAACATTTTTGGTTGGATAGAAAAAGAGAGAAAGAACGATCGTTTAGGCGCGGCCTTTTCCTCTTCAAATCAGTCTTCTTCTCTTTATGTGGCTTCTTCTTCTTCATCGACTATCTCCCCCTCTTTCTCTCATTTTTTTCTGTACTCCTGAACATCTTTTGTCCCCTCACTTTTTTCCTCCTTCTTCTTCTTTCTATTGCAGACCACTCTACCACGCACTTTAGTTTCTCTTCAGTCATTGGCGATGATAACCGTACATGGTAGTCAGTCTCTGTTTTCAGTAAGACAGGCTGCAGAAAGGTGTCGTCGAGTGGCTGTTCCTTTTTTCAGTCAGCTCTGCATTTACATACTAGTGCATTCATTTACAGCCTTAGTACTTCTCATTTTTTAAGAGGAGGAAAAAAAGATTAATCCTCAGTTAGTCTAATGCCATGGCCAGGTAAACTTCTACTGCTCTGAAGTAGCAGTCTCTGAAGTGTGTGTGTTGCACCAATAAAGGCACAAACTGCAACACCGGCCAGCTATAGTCAGCTTCAGTAAATGATCTCCGGAAACTCGGTGCTCCTAATAAGGTGATGCTGGCTGGTCTTGCCTGCTGCTGCTGCTGCTGTTTGCTAGCTTGTATAACAGGCTCAAAAGGTGCTCACTACTTTTTTCTACTTTTTAGAAAGCAGCAGCAGCAACAGTCCCACCACTACTGCCAATTACAGCCATCACTTGTTGAAATTGTGGTGGTGGTGGGCATCACCTGTCTGAGAGCTATTTAGTTTAGTTTAGTTCAGTTCAACGGAAACGGACCGAGGCTAGCCATAACTTTAGTACTTTTTGTTAGCTGTTGCTGCAGTTGCTGTTACTAAGCTCAATATTCAGGCTTCTTATTTCTTTGAATCAAGTTCTTGTGCAGTAGTAGTAGTAGTATTGCACTAAAGAGAAAGAGCAGTAGGGCATCATCATTTTTTGTTGTTTTTGTTGTCCCTCCGCCAGTCAGCCAGCCAGTCGCGTCACAGTGATTGCTAAATATACATATCATCTACGAGAAAGAAGTGTGAGAGGAAAGATGAGATCGGAGAAGAGGGAGGGAGAGGGAGGGGAGGCATTCTTTGCTGTAGTAATCGCTCGTTTTTCAGCTGAAAAAGGGAGAGATGGGGATGCATTAGCATGCTGACATTATACTTGGAAGAAGGAGAATGGGGAACATCTTTTAAACTGTGAGTAGGCTAATGTGTGTGTGTGTTCTCCCTGTGTGTTTATTCTATTCATTTTGATCGAGAATTGATTCCCCTCATCCGCCCGTTTCAGAGCCTGTGATGATGCCTTTGGTGATGATTGAGCACTATATTAGCATTGGGAATTAGAAGTATTACTGAGGATATTGGGGAAGAGGACAGTCTGTGTATGTTTGCAGTTTTGTGTGTTTGCACACCTCTGACAGGTACTTGCTAAAGGAGACACCTCGAAAATGAGGAGGAGGAGGAAAAAGAAGATGAAGAAGAAGGTGCTACCAGCGACAGCTGCAACTCTATTTGAGGAGCTTTGCAACTGCTGTGCAAACGTTGGCGGCGGCAGAGGTGATGGTGGTGATGGCTTTGGTCGTTGTGATGGTGATCACGGTGCCACGTTGGCGGCCACCTAGGTCACCACCACCACCACCACCGACACCGGTCTTTTACTCTCACTGGTGCAATGACTGCTGCTGCTGCTGATGCTGGTGATAAAGCTACTCAGAGTGTCTGTTTGCTTGCCCGAGCAAATAGACCATCAAGTGATCGGGGGATATTAATAATCAGGAGAGGAACTACCATGACGACCACCATCACCACCACTGGCCACTTAACATCATTTGAGGATCATTGCCACTGCAGTTGCTGCTGCTAAAGATCACTTTGGTGATCACTTAAGATTCACAGATGTGGAGATTAGAAAGTTCATCACTTGTGAACTTTCACTCTCTTTTTCCCCAACCACTTGCACACTTGGAATCGATTTTCTAAACATTCACTGACATTCTTATTCTTTTTTTTCTCGTATTCTCCTCCGTATTGCACTATGTGCTCAAGCTGTTGTCATTTGCTGTTGGACTGAGCACTGAAAAGAAACTGGCGCTATTTTAGGGTGTCGGTGGCGGCGAACAAACGACTTCCATTGTGTCAGCAGTTCAGTGCAGTCTGGAGCTTTTTTTCAGACACAGATGATGTTCAGTCTTCTCTTTTTCCGTCTGGTGCATTATTTGCACATTAATTCTCACTGTTGTTGTCTGAAGAAGTTGTGCCGTCTGTTTGTTTGATTCCCCTATTCTATTTCTTTCTTATTCTTTACATTCAGCATTGCCAATTGCCGCTGTTGCATCTCCATTCAAATTCCCTAATTGCCCCCTCCCTTTTACTTTCACCAAATCGATTGGCAGTCAGTCAAATCGAGGACAGTGGCACACTCACTCAGTTCTGGGTCCAAATTACCGCCACCAACACAGACTGTTGAAGGTTAGAAGAAGCTCCCATTCAGTAAAATAGGAGAATGTGTGCGTGTTTCAGCTTGATGAAACCTTTTTTGAGAGCAACTGCATTTGTGTACACAACACAACAGCAAACTTCTTCTTTCAGTGTAAACATTTGACATCAGAAAAGTCAGAAGTTGGCATCGAAGTGGTAAACGAAGCAAGTTCTACATTTGTTTCACTTCTGTTACCACTTCTGAATCAAAAGGACCATTTTTGCATTAAGTTCTGAGGACTCTTGCAAATTGCCAAGCTGCTGCTGCTGTTGCCGGGGAATGCAATGATTGCCTCCCGCACATGCCAATTAGTGTATGTGTGCTTATGTTTGGTGTGTCTATTGAAACAAATCGAACATGAATCTCCCCGTTTCTATCCTTTTAAACAAACGGAAAGAATCTAGAACAGGCAATCATCGGTGACGGCAAACGGCAGCAGTCGCTTGATGAATTCGCCGGAAACGAGGGCACTGTGTCTTCTCATCTTCTGATGCACTAACTCTTTACACAACAGCAACGGAAAGTCTGCTCACTTTCCTTAAGTGGCGATTTAATTGCAATTTGTTTTCATTGCTGCTCTTCCGAGGCCGCTCGATTGATCGAGCCGTTAGAGGAGGAGAAAGAGCAAAGAGAACGTGAAACCCAGACAGAAAGCGACTGACAACTGAGAACTGGGAGAAAATGACTGAGTGACAACTCGGCAAAGTTCTGAAGCGACACTTCAGCTCAATTTAGCTCGTTTGGCTGCTGCTGCTGCTGATGCTTTGTCTCGGTTTAAGCGGCTTCACATTGACATTTGCTTAGCTCAAATAACGCTTGGTATCAGTGGCCGTCGCATCACTTGACGGCGGCGGCGGCATCTCAGGGTGACGTCTTTTCCCTCTTTTTCTCTTTTCGTCCAATGGTGACGATGACTTGTCAACTCTGGAAACTGTATCCTCTCTTTCTTTTTCCTTCAAAATCAGCACTTTCACTCTTTCACTTTTACCCATTTTTTATTTTTTTGTTTCTTTCTTCTTTTAGGCTGCTCGTGGGCGCTCCGCAGTCGCCGGACTTTGGCGGCGTCCGCACCGGCGCCCTCTTCAGGTGTCCACTGACCACCAGGCGGAGGGACTGCTCCAACCTCAATGTCGATCCCGACAATTCGACCAATTGTAAGTCAAAAAAGGAGTTAATTTAGCTAATAAAACTTTCATTCAAACAGACCTGGACACCCACGCCGACAAGGAGGACCAGTGGCTGGGCGTGACGGTGAAGAGTCAAGGCGAGGGAGGTAGGGCAACCGATTTGGGAGTTTATTTTGAGAGTTTTTTAGAAGTTAAAAACCTTAATTTCTATTAGGCTATGTGATGGTCTGTGCCCACCGGTACGTTCACAAGGGCATCGACTTTCGGTGGGGCAATGGCATCTGCTACTCACTGTCGCAGTTCCTCGACTACAGCAGGACCTATGAGCCGTGTCGTAATCGACTAGTGGACCTTGCTCACGAGCAGTTTGGTAAATGCTGAACAAATTTTTTTGAGAAATTCTTGAACAATTAACTTACTATTCGGGACTACTTTTTCTTCTAAAAAATCTAGGTTTTTGCCAGGCGGGCACTAGCGGCGAGATTTCCAAGAACTTTGAGATTCTCATCGGCTCTCCCGGTCCCTACACCTGGAGAGGGACCGTCTTTGCGAACAACATTCGGTAACTATTCTTTTCAAAACTGAACTGAAGAACTTCCATCACTCTGTCCATTTAGAGCACTAGTCTCCTTTTTACCCTAGTTGGCCTCCTACTCCTCCTATTCCTTTACTGCTTCCGCTTTTTAGGCTTTTTTCAACTTTTTTTTAAGAGTTGAAAAGTTTTAGTTTTTTGCTTGCTTGCTTTGCTTAGCCGTTCACCCGCCCACCTTTACCGTCACAACATTGTCCATATTTTTAAGCTCCACTTTTTGGCACTGTTTTGTTAATCGTTTTCTTCTTCATCTTTTCTTCCCTCTCTTCTTTCTCTTTCTACTTTTCTTTTTCTTCTCTAGGCATGGGTAAACTATCGCTCACTTTTTCTCTCTTCTTCTGCCTTCTTCCTCCTCCTCCTTCTTTTTGTCCTCTCCCAATTTTATTGCTGCTGAAACCAATATTATTCTGCCTTCTCTTCTCTACTCCTTTTTGCACATTTTTCTACCTTTTTTATTTTGAAACAATTTAAAAATCGGATTTCTTTTGGATTCGTTTGTTACCACCTCGTCTTTCTGCTGCTTTTCATTTTTATTTCGTTTTTCAACTTTTTTTGCTATTGTTTTCTGTCCTCTTGTTTTTACTTTTTCGTTTTTCTTCTGTTTGTTTTGTGTGTGTGTGCAAGCATCCTCTGTGGCAGCAGCAACTCTTGGCATTTTTGTTTTTATTTTTTCAACTTCATCCTTTTATTTTCCCACTCTTTCCGATTCCATTAGATTTAGTATAATCCCTTTTTAATAACCCATTGTTTTCTCCCCCTTTTCCAACTTTCCAACTATTTTTTGCCCCCCCAAACAGCCACAGCATCAAGGACGACAAGACATGGTAACGATCAAATAATATTGATCCATTTTTCAACAAGAAAAACTTCTACTTTGCTAACATAAAATTTTTATCAATAAAAAAATTTTAGGTACATGGGCCCCGTCATTGAGGGCCAGTCACCGGTGGACAAGTACAGCTATTTAGGTAAAAAAATTACGATTTAAAAAGGTTTTGAAGCTAAAAATTAAACTTTTTTAGGAATGAGTGTCTCCAGCGGCGACTTCCTCGAAGACAAAAAACTGACCTACGCCGGCGGCGCTCCTCGCTCCAACGGCACCGGCCAGGTCATTTTCTACAGCAAAGACCTAGGGAAGAACCTCTTTGACCATCGGGGTACGCTTCAAGGGGAACAGTTTGCCTCCTCCTTTGGCTACTCGATGACCACGCTGGACTGTGATGGGGACGGACATGCTGATTTGGTCGTTGGAGCGCCCTTCTTCTACTCGAAAACGGAAGGCGGAGCGGTTTACGTGTACCTGAATCGGGCGCTGAGGTCGGGCAAATTTGGGGAGCACCTTCGACTGACGGGAAAGCCTGAGTCGAGGTTTGGCTTTGCACTGGCTAATGCTAGTGATTTGAATAAGGTATTTCTTTTTGGTTTTTTGTTAAAAATGATGACTTTAATTTTTTATATTTTTTAGGATGGTTTTGAGGACCTAGCCGTTGGAGCCCCTTACGAGCGAAATGGCGTCGTCTACATCTTCTCCGGCAGCAGGGGCGGCCTGAAGGCGGAGCCCTCGCAAGTAATCGAGGCGGGTAATCTGCCCTATCCGCTGGATACGGTGAAAACTTTTGGGTATTCTCTTTCCGGAAACCTCGACCTGGACCGGAACGCCTACCCCGACCTGCTGGTGGGCGCCTATGAGAGCGACGCGGTGGTCCTCCTCCGCTCCCGGCCCATCATCAAGATCAAAACCTCGGTAAAGGGCAACCTGACGACGATTGATCCCAAGTCGGTTGGCTGCCCGGAAGACCCCAGCTCGAAGGTGCCCTGCTTCAGCGTTCAGCCGTGTTTTAAACTGCTCGGCAATGCGAAGGTCTACCAGCTGCAGTACCGCATTGAGGCGGAGACCTTTATGCCCGGGAAGAAGTACTACCGGGCGGTCTTTAAGGCGCCGGTCAATGGCGACACGCCGAACGTCGTCGAGCGAAATATCTCCCTCGGCTATGGGTACAACTCAGAGCACTGCAATCGCGAGGTGATCTACCTGAAGCCGTCGCAAGATATTCAGACTTCGGTTAGTTTTTTTAATGTTATTTGAAAAGAAGAGGTTTTATTGACAAAACTTTTTTCCCGGTAGATTCCCTTCAAGCTAACCTACTCGCTGCAGCAAAAGGTTCCGGAGACACCGGAAGAGGGTGAACCGTTGCCCGACATTGACGACTACCCAATTTTGGATCAGGAGGAGGCGCAGCGAATCTTCTACGCCCGTTTTGTTAAAGAGTGTGGTAAGTTTTTTTACTAAAAAGTTTTAAAACTTTTATTTCAATTTTTCTCTCTTCTAAGGTATGGACGACGTCTGCGACAGCAACCTCGTCTTGAAGGCCACCCTGGCAAATGCCCGAAAAAAAGATGGCGGCAGCGGTGAAAATTACACCATGGTCCTCACCGACGACCTGATAGTGGTCAACGTGCAGGTGAGCAACTTTGGCGAGCCGGCCTACGATGCTGACCTTACCGTGGAGCACACGCCCTCGCTCAGTTTTGTCGGCCGCGGGAAGATCTCCGATGCGGAGCAGGTGGACTGCCGGCCGGAGGCGAGCAGCAAGTCGGCGAAGGTGAGCTGCTCACTGAGCAATCCATTCAAGGGAAAGCTCGATTTTCAGCTCCGCTTTAATGGTCACAATATACCTGATATTGAGCGGGAGTTCTTCATTACTATACGGGCGAATACGTAAGTGACCTTTTGAAAAACATTTTTAGGGTTTTTTAAAAACTAACATTTTGAATTAATTTTAGCACCAGCAATGACAAGAGCACTCTGGACAATACGGTTTCCTTCAATACGGAAATACTGAGGAGAGCTGAGCTTGAGTTGAGCGGCGTCTCTATTGAGCAGCAGGTGCGATATGGTGGTGAGGTGAAGGGAGAGTCGGCTATGGTAAGGGAATTGATAAGGTTTTAAAAGATGTAAAGTGTTAAACATTTATTTTTTAAATTAAACAGAGACTGGAGGAGGAAATCGGCCACAAGGTCTACCACAAGTACATCGTGAAGAACAACGGCCCCTGGAGAGCGCGAGAGGTGTCAGTCTCCATCAACTGGCCCCACCAGCTCGACAATAATCGAGAATATGGAAAATGGTAAATAGATGATAAAGTTTTGAGTGAAAATCCTTTCTAAAAAATCCCTTGTTTACAGGCTGCTCTACATCACTGCCAAGCCCAGCGTCCTCAACCAAAATGGCTTTTGCGACCTCGACTCGCGGTACATTAATCCAAAAAAGTTTATGGTACGCTGTTTTGCTTCTTTTTTCACTCTCAAAAATTTTAACAATTGCTAAACTTTGGTTAGATCTCCGAAGAGCTTCAGTACACGACCACCTACCCGTCGGGAAGCAGCGGCAGCAAAAGAACCCGAAGAGAGGCGCCCCAAGTTCGTGAGATTCGCGATCGAGACGGAAATGTGCAGAACGTCGTCTCGTTGTCTTGTGAATCGGGCGCCAAGTGCATCCGTTTCCGCTGTTTAATTCGAAATATTGACGCAAACAAGACGGCGGTCATTCAGGTGCCCTCAAGGCTGTGGAATGCCACCTTTGTGGAGGAATTCCCTGACGTGCACCACGTCTCCATCAAGTCTTTTGGAGCCATTAGCCTCAATCCGATCTTCAATATTGAACAGTCGGATAAGGATGATAAGTTTTGGGTAAGTGTGTTTTTGTGGGCTTTTGTTTTCTTTTTTATTGACAAAATCTGTTTTTTAATTAGATTGAAACAAAAGCCTTCCCCGACACGTCACTTATTGTGCCTCAGGCCAGTTGGTGGTGGTACCTTTTGGGCATCCTCTTTGGCATCATCATTCTTGCCGCCATTGTTGTCCTGCTCTACAAGGTAAATACTTTGGCAAAAATACTTGGTAGCAAAACTTTAACAATTTTCTCATTTTTAGACTGGCTTCTTCAAGCGCAACAAGGCCGAGCCGTACTCTCGAGTAGAAACGGAAGAACAGTGAACATGAACAAAAGTCTACTTTTTTCTACTAACGCACAAAGCACAAACTTCCCATTTCTTTCCCCCTTTAAACCCTTTGACCCAATCCATCCGTCCAGCACACACATTTTGAAGAGACCTTTTGTGATGAAAACCTCTTTTAAACTTTTTATTTCTCAAAACCACCAAAAGCCAAGCACTGACAAATGACAGTGAGTTGTTCAGTGTAAACGTCCAATGCCTGCCTGCTCTTCACATTCATCTCACCCAATCTCTGCAACCTGAAACATTCCTTGACTTTACTTAATCTTCTGATTCTTTCTATCCATTGTTATCTCTCTTTTTATTTCTCCCCTTCTTCTTTTACAACTACTGTTTTACCCTCTTCTTTTTTTCACCCCCGTCAACACCCTCTCTCTTTTTTTCTCCTTTTTCTCCCCTTCCCTTCCCGTTGACGTTGTTGTATTCTAATTTATTTTATCTGTTTTATTATTATTACTTTACTTTACTACGTAACTGTGAAATAACACCCTTCTTCTTCTTTTACAATTTGTGCATTGCATGCGCGTTTTTTACATTCTCAAAAACCAAAATACCGTTGCGTCACTTGGATACGACACAGGTATGCTTGAAAAAAGCAATGTGAGAAACAAAAGTTACTGGTCACACGACCTTCAAAACACTGATCCATTGATCAGTTTTCTAATCAGTCCAGTCTGATGTCAGATGACAGCCTGTCAGTGAAGGTGGGGTGCGTGCATTGCCAGTACACAGTCTTATCAATAAAACCCTGGATTATCTCCAGATTTCACATGCCAAGGCTTCCAAGGCTTCGATACGAGACAATGCCGTTCACTGTGGCTGTTTGACTATAAAAACTCAGCAAAATCGATCAGAACTTTAGAAGAAAGCTCCCTCTCTTTCTCCCTTTTAGCCCTTACAGTTTTTGTCCACCAAATTACCACCACCACCAAAAAACCACCATGCGCATCTTCTCGCTCCTCTTCGTCCTCCTGCTGGTGATCAGCGCCGCCTTCGCCGAGATGCACCGCTTCTGCGGCGACCACGGCGACTGCAAGCACGTGGACAAGAACCACCCGGCGGAGTGCTGCATCAAGGGCAACCTCAACGGCTACCACGAGTGCCTCGACAACCCCAGCCCCGGACAGAAGTGCCCGCCCCTGCCCACCTTTGGAAACCACTAGGAAACCATTGACAATGAATAAATCAGCAAAACTAAGAAAGCGGAAGGAAGGAAAGAAGGAAGGAATCAGCAGCAACTTCAGCAACACACCATCAATACCAACATCAACACAGAGCTGTAAGAAGTAAGAACTCTATCTCTTTTCCATCACAAAAATTGACTTTTTTGGAGTTTGAGCAAACACCCCACCTTCAAAAACAACAACACCACTAGTAAAATGTCTAAATAAAATTTAATCAAAAACTACCAAAAAAATGTTTACTTTGAGTAAGACTTTTTTATTATTATTAGAAAAGATTTGAAAAATTGAAACAACAAAATGAGATGATGATTAGAAAGAGGAGGAGGGTATAAAATGACAGGGTTAGAAATAACAGTGTATAAAAGTTCTGGTGTGTATAAATGGTTGGTAATACTTTATGTTTTGCTTTTTAGTTGATAATGTGACCACATAGTGCACACCATCACCGGTAAGTAGAGTGCTTTGAAGGGGAGTTTATAGTATTCACCATCATGGGCAAGTTCATTTTCAAATTGGTTTGAATACTTTGTTTGAGCTGTTTAAATTATAAGTTCCCTATAAAAGGGCAGCGGCAGTGAGGAGATATAAAAAGGGTGAGAGTGCACTTGCAATCATAATTGCCAGTGCACTATGCCCGTGCATCATCATCATCAATCCGGGTCTGCCATTTCAACTGTCTGTCTACTACTTTCTTTTTCCATTCAGTCCTACTACTTTCTCTGCATCATTTGCCACCACCAGTTCAGCATTTGTGTAGTGAATGATGACAGCAGAATGATGACTGGTTCAGATAATTGGTAAAAAAGAGGAGAGGAGAAGGCAAGTGCTGAAGTTTGGCAATTAAAATCAGTGCAGCACTCAGGACGACGGCGGCGGCAGACAAAGAAGAAAAAAGAAGAGAATGTTCTTTTTCTTATTCTTCAAAGACGGACCTACCACTAGAGCAGTCATGGCTGGCTTGATTTTCCGTCTGTCTGATATCTGTCGGCAGTGACTTTTTTTGCTCAATGAAGTGAATGAATTCTGGAGCTTCTTTTTTAGTAGAAGACATTAAAGACCAGGGCAAAGAGGATGCAGGCAACGTAGACGCCGAGGGCCACCCACCACACCAGCTGCTCATGGAGCTTCTGCTCAAAGTTCTTCAGCACCAGCAGGCCGATGGTGAGGCCGGCGGCCGCCCCGGCCAGGTGGGCCACGTAGGACACTGAGCCGCCGTCGTGGGCCATCGCCGAGGCGGCGTATCGATTGTAGATTGCTATGCCGACGTCTACTGAGACTAAAGAGTGAAAGGAAAAAGATTTGGTTAGAATAAGATTTTTAATCTTTTTAATTAAAAGATCACTCACCAACAACAAAGACGCCCACCAGGCGGACAAAGCCGAGCTCAATTTGGTTGTAGTTGAGGAGGACATTGGCGAGGTGGGCGGCCAACAACGCGTAGACGCCGCCCGAAGCGCCGACTAGGTACACTTCAGAGTCGAAGACGGAGGTTGCTAAAGATCCTGCATTTTAAAAAAAATTGGTTAAAAACGGTTTTAAATTTTTAACCACTTTTCAAATGCTTACCAGCAAGGACGCCAGACATGTAGACGACGCCGATTCGCGTCGAGCCGTGGACCATCTCAAGCGGTAGGCCGACCAGCAATTGGACTAGGAGGTTGAAAAGCAGGTGCAGCCAGCTAAAGTAGAAAAATTAATTAAAATATGTTCTTAAGGTTTTATAAAATAAAAATAGCTTACCCTGCATGGAGAACCATGTAGAGGAAAAACCGCCAAATTTCCACCTTTCGATCAGGTCGGTAGATGAAGAGGCTGTCAATGGGAATCGGTCCGTTGGGGGTGACTGGGCCGGTCTGATTGGCGATGGCGTAGTAGCTGAAGAAGATGAGCTAGAGAAAAAAAGTAAGATTATCTAAACTTTTTAAAAACTCAACTTTACACTTACCTCGACCAGGGTAATAGTGAGAATGAAGATCGGCGGCGGCATACAGGAGTACATGTCGGCGTAGTACTTTCGATCGCGTTCATCACTGAGAAAGTGCTTCGCCACCGTTCCGACGAGCTTCCCAAAAAGGGGCGGTGGACTGGAGGTCTTCGTGTGAACTCGATAGGCCGCCTCATAACTGCTCTCTCCTGACGAATAATTATCTGCTGAATAAGACGCGGATGACCGTCGAACATCGTAAGCGGAGGCAAAATGGACCGCATGATGAGGACACAGCTGACCCTGCTGATGACCGTGCTGAAGAAGGTGCTCCAGGCTGTGCCGAGAGCCACCTCCGCCTGAGGTGGCGGTGGCCGTCGTGGCGGCCATTCCGGTTTCCGGTCGGCCAAAAGAGGTGCTGGGCGTTTCGACTGATGTTCCAGTTTGACTAGTTGTTCCGTTGGTGTACGGCAGGAGTGTGTAATTGGAGGGAGAGATGTGCACTTCCTGAGGATGAAATGGTTGAAGTTGAGGAGGAGGAGGAGGAGGAGGTGAGGGAAGTAGAATTCCTTGTTCTAAATCTTCAACTGGTGCTGAAGAGGACGAGGTTGTGGGCATCAACGACTTGGCGAGCATCGCCCGGTGCCTGCTGATGATGTCCTCGTGGTACTGGTGCGGTTGATGACCGTAGTGACTTGAATGACCTCCATAGTATCCGTTTTCGCCGCCGCCGGCAAAGTGGCGAAAGTAGTCCTGGTAGGCGGTAGGCATGGTGACCTGGACGGCACTTTCGCAGCAGTCAATGGCTCGTTGACTTAGTTTGGGCTTTTCGTTCATCTGAAGAATGGAAAGGACAAAGCATTGGTTAGTTCTACAGGTGGTTTACAGTGGAAATAGAAAAAAGAAAGAGATGGAAATTCAGTGGCAATGGAAGCAGTAGCAGTAGTAGTAAGTCATCATCATTCTTTAGAAAGAGGCAAGTGACCGCATCGATCACCGTGGAGTCATCGGTTGCTGTCCTCTCTGTTAGCTCTTACAGCAAAGTCAGAGTCTGGGTAATTTAAGCAAAACACTAACCAAAAGTACTAATATATGTTTATGAAGTTAGCTAGCAACGACTGTCTGACTGACTGATGTATCTCTCAATGTATTGTCTGCTTGTGTATTGAAAAGTGATTGCAAAGAAGAAGAAGAAGAAGACGGTCGTCTAGTTTAGTCAGTTAGTTAGCTCTAACTTGCAACACAGAAAAGCAGAAAACACCGTCTCTCGAGCTCCTAAGTGCGCCTAAACCCGTTTAGTTTCGACTGCTGCTGAAGTTGCTCCTGGTGGTGATAATGGGAGCCAGGGAGCAGAAGAAGAACACAATGGACACACTTTGTTGCACACACTGCTGTTGTTGTTTGTTGTCTTGCTGCTCCCGGGATATGATAAGTGGCGGCGGTGAACTGAGAGCAAAAAATGAGAGAGAGACAGCTTTATCGAGTAAAGTGATCAGTGGTAGGCTTGGTGCTGAAGAAACTGAAAAAGAAAAAAATACCGGTCCAGTTCACCGCTAGACAGTGAAAGACTTTAGGCACCAGCTTTCAGCCTACACTACCACCACTGAATGACATTTGCATTATTCATTAGAAAATGCAAGAAATGAATGAATCCTTCAACTGTAGTTGTCACCCGTTCCACCACCATCACTGCCACCTCTGTCCTCAATTTGCATTGAGAGCACTTGCAAAAAAGAGAGGCAGGCTAATTAGCTAATATTGAGAGCAAACAGAGAGAACGAGAGAGAGAAGTATCAATTTTCCTTCTTTAAACAGTTCCCTCTTTTGCACATCTCCCTTTGTTTTCTTTCCTTCTTTAAACTGCGACCATGTCGAATCAATTTACACTTGGCAATTACCCAGTCAGTCAGTCAGTTTGTTCAGCAGCAGCAGCAGCAGCGCCAGCAGAAGCAGAATACAATGGATGTGCACACAATTCGTGTTCCTCCATTCCCAGGTAACGAGACAATTTGCTGAGTGCTGCTCACTACTGCTGCTGCTGCTGCTGATCACACACCGGGACACATGGACACAACAAAGAAAAGAAAGAAAGAAAGATGTTAGGAGGGGGGTGCTCAGGATAGAGACTCTAAATTGTCCGTGTGTGTGTGTGTTGATGTGCATCACTGGCACTAGCATCATCATCATCATCATCATCATCATCACCGCCAACAAAACAGAACACAATCGACTAACGGATGTGTCTGTCGGTCGGTCGAACTGAATCCTGCCGCCACAGAAGCAGAACTCTAAAGCTCAAAACGCTAAGCTGAACATCTCGGATTGAAATCGCTCACATGATAATTGCATCAAACAATTACTGAATCAGAGTGCTGCTGCTGCATCAACGGGAAGAAGAGGAGGAGGAGGAAATCGCCCGCGCTGCTGCTTATCTTATTTTTATTTTGTATTTATCCACCACACTCTATTCGCCCTGCTGTGTGTGTTTATGGGCAAATGCTGCTGCTCTTCTTCTTTCTCAAGTGTTCGCCGCCGCCGAGTTTCTGTCGGCAGCAGCAGCGGCGACGGCGACGACGGCGGTGAGAGGTACACAGACACAAACACACACACACACACTACCTCTCTCTCCGATTTATGCCAAGTAATCATCGTCATCATCATCATCATCGTTCAACACACACCCAGATTTAGCTACAAAGGTGGTAGAAGAGCAAAAAGCGGAGGTGGATGAGAAGAAGGAGAAGGAAGAAGAAGGGGACAACGACTGATTCTGCTGCAAACACACACACACACAGCAAACGATTTGACCTTATGAGAGGCAGTAGTAGAAGAGCGGGCAGCAAATTAATTGTAACATGTTGAGTGCAGCAGACAACAACGAAGGTGATTTGCGGGATGGTGCTGGCTGGCTGAGGCAGGCAAAGAATGCAAAGGTCCGGTTAGATTAGATTCCAGCGTTGTGATGCAAAGAGCAGCAGCAGCAGCACCACCACCAGACGATAAAGGTGGGTGGTGCAATAACAAAAAAGTGGTCATGGGATCACTCAGAAAACAAGAGCACTTATTAGCAAATGAAGTGTGATGGTAGTGCAATGGAAATGGTGACCAGATGGTCAGTCACCTGGTGGTGGTCAGCAGCCTTGCCAAGCGTAGGTGTCCCCGAGCGGAGACGGGCGAGCGAGTGCTCGCTATGGAGTGTGTGCACTTATGCAAATAGAAATATAAAGTGCTGCTGCTATTGGGGCACTTGTGGACACAATTGTGTCTGCCATTCCCTCCCTTCCTCCCCCTCTTTCTTTTTTTTGGGTTCAGTCTGTCATGGCAGCCGCGGCGGATGTTTGAACGTGTTGGCGGAGCTGCTCTTTTTTCTGTGCCCGGGCAAACAGCAGTATTGCGCCAGTATATTGAACGACAGGCAAATCTCTGTTGCACTTCGGCAGCAGCAGCAGTGGCAATTCACAGTCATCATCGCAGTCATCATCATCATTTGCTCTTTTTTCTCCTCGTTGTACTACTACCTCCTCCTCCTCTCAACTCCTCGTCAACTTCAATTTGGCGATTACAACACGAACACACACACACACTGGCTAAAATACGGTCACGGAACAGAGCAGAACAAGACAGAACAGGACACACAGAAAGGAAAAAACTGCGGCAGTGAGAAAATTGTGTGTGTGTGTGTGAATTCAGTGCAATTCAGACAAAGGAAGACTGGATCCGTTCGAAAATTGCCCCCTCGCCGGAATTGAGGTGAAATTCAGCGGCAAAAGAATGTTCATTGGCAGCAGTAGCAGTAGCACCCTGCTGGAAATCCGCTACCTCAAAAAATTTACCTCCCGATTGAACACTGCTGTTGTTGCTGCTCGGAAGGGCGAAACACTGACCGATGTTTGCACATAGGTGGTCAGTGACACGCAACGAAAATGAGAACGAAAATTGGGCGACACTCGCCTGATGAAGTCTCCTCTCTTTCTATTTTCTATTCTAGTTTACTGTTTTGTTTGCTCAGGTTATTACCAGCCAGGCAGCCAGCCAGTCGGCACCCATTATTGACAATTGCCAATCTGCACGACCTCTCTCTCCCTTTTGCAATAGACTAACCAAAAAACCAGAATTGGCGGAAAAAACAGGAAAAAGTACAAAGAGAAAAAGAGAGAAAAAAATTGCATTTATATTGTACTGACCAACTGTTGCGTAGGTGGTGGTGGCCGCGGCGATGATGAAATCAGTAAAATCAGTCAAAGCAGGGGGAACAATTCAACTCTGCAATGACAGTGGCAGTAATTCATGTCAACCCCTCTTCACTTTAAAGAAAATGAGGAGGTGAAAGATGAAGCACTCGCAGATAGTGAAGAAGAAGAAGATTTGGAGAGGTGCAAAAAATTTATCAGTTAAAAACGGAAAAATTTACGAGTATTTTCACAAACACGTTGAAGCAACGGTGTATTTTTGAATTCCAAAATGCACAAGTGCACAACACAGATAGCAGCAGTTCAGAAATAGTCACAAGAAAAAGTTTTCAAGTTGCGGACAAGAAGTTGGGCACACACGTTCACTCGAAGCGGACACTCGAACGACTCTGACGCGGTGTCGGCTAGTGAGCGAGCCTTTTAGAGTTGTTGCCTGTTGCCTGTCTCTCTTTCTCTTTCGATTTTGCCGAAGCAGCAGAAGTTCTGCTCTTGCGCTTCAACGACCCTCGCTCGCTCATGCTTTGCTACTGTTGCCCTCTCTCCTCTCTCTTCTTCCTCCTCTTCACTTTGTATTATTATTACTTTGCCCGGATCACCACCACCACCAGCGATCACTGCTGCTGAAGAAGAAAAAGAAGAAGCAGTGTGGTCCGCCTTTCCTTCAGCCCAACAGCAGCAACAGCAACTGCAACAGCAGCCCAGCTACTTGGACCGCTACTTTGTTTTATTATTTATTTATTTATATGATTTAAAATCGAAAACGCTCGGTGGGGAGGCAACAGTGGCAACAGAAGCAGAAGCAACTGTTGAACTAGTGAATGAATGAATGAACTATTGTTGCTGCTGATTAACTGATTTGATCGACTGCTAAATACTGCTGCTGCTGCTACTGGTTTTCTTAAACAATTTCCCTTAACTGATTCCGAAAAAGAAAACTGCAGAAAACAAAGTGCTTGCATCAAAAACAAAGATAGCTCAAATAGAAGTGCACGCCACCGTGACTGGTGATATTGGCTGCTCCTTCTTCACCTTCTTCACCTTAGTCACCTTCTTCATCTTAGTCATCTTAGTCAACTTCTTCTCTTTCTGCAACCACCAGACTGAGCTAATTAGCGGCGTGTGTGTGTGTGTGTGTGTGTGTGTGTGTGTGTTTGTGCCCGTCTGGCGAGATGATCGGACACACTGAGTCAGCCAGCCAGTCAGACACAGCAGGCAAACGATGGGCACCAGGTAAGGTAGACAGTGCACGGGCAGGCAGGCACAAATTGGTGCCACAAGCAAAGGGCAACAAAACCGAAACGACAGCAGCAGCAGCAGCAGCAGCAGTAGCAACTGGTGACACTAACGACGAGACAACTGCCACTGGCACTGTCGTCAGCGAAGCATGGCACAGCAGAAACCTCCAACCGAGGGTAACTTAATTTCATGTGCCCTGACACTAGACACAGCGCCTGTGCCCTAGGTGCATCAGCATCAGCAGCAGCAGCAGCAGCCTCCAATGTCCTTTCCCCCATTTCTCTCTCTCTCTCTCTCTCTCTATCAACTTCGAACCTGTCAACCTTCTGCTGTTGCCTGCTGCTGCCATCAGCTACCTTATGTCACCGCACCGCACAGAGCACAGGAAGGAAGCACCTTTCGGGGAGAAAGAAAAAGAGAAAGCCTGCTGCCCTAGGTCTTTTCTGCTCGCTTCGCTGGTAACGCGTGCCGTGATCGACTTTTTTTCCCTTCTTCTCGGCTTGGCACTGCACCTTCTGCTGCTACTGCTGTTGTCCTTGCTTCAACGACAACTTTGGCAGCTGTCGCAAATGGCGCACACCAGTGCAGTGCACTGCAATGCAACTTGACTCGTGCCAGAAGACCAGCAGATGAAAGGAAGGAGCAAATGGTGCAAATAGAAAGAGAGAGCCTAGGCTTAGCCCTAGCCTGAACATTCAAAGTGCTTTTTTGTCTGCCCGGGCCTAGGCAGACCGGGGGCCTAGCAGACAGGTATTTTTCACCATTTGCTCTATTCATCTGTTCAACTGGAGAAGTAGCAGAAGGTACAGTTGAATTTAGCGGCGGCACGTGCTGCTGCTTCAGTGCTACAACTACCGTTTTGGAACGGGGAGAAGGTCACAGACATCTGCCAACGGAAATTTTTGCTAACAGATCATAGAGCAAAAGGAGAGGAAAAAAGAGGGGAAGGGGACAACAGGGCCGGTGGAAAAAGAGAGAAGGACCAGTCATTAAGCCGCAGAACTGACTGAGCTGAACTTAACTGGACTAAAGTCGAAGTGCTGGCCAGCAGCACGCGTCAGCAGCGAGCCACCGAATTTGTGTTGCGTTTTTTCAGTTCAGTTCAAAGAACGTCTTTGGCGTTCGACGGTAGCTTTAGCTGTGGCTGAAACTGTTGCTGCTATCAGGGCAATCGCCGGACAGCGACCTGCTGCTGCTCAGCTTAACTAAACTAAACTAGACTAGAGTGTACTTTGAGCATATGTCAAGCGAGGCACGTGTCACCTCCTCCTCCTCCTCCACAAAACCATCAAAAGAAAGCGTTCAGAAAAAGAAAGATATTTTGTTGCTCTTTAGCCTCGAGAAAGGAAGAAAAGCTTCAGACACGAGCCTCAGTTCAACGCTGAAAATGAATGATTTATATTTATATTCCTTCGATCTCTCTTTTCACTGCAGTCTTTTTCTTTTGAGCTAATATTTCTGCTGAGAGCAGAAAACTAATGGTTTCAATAGGAAGAAAACAGCCAGAATTTCTATATTTAGCAATAACATAATAAAGCCTGACAAGTTGTCCACGTTGTTCCGTTGTTGCTGCTGCTGAAGAAGAGAAACTAAGTGACAATTGCGAACTTCTGAGAAAGACAGAAGGAAGGAAAGCTGCAAACTGTGTAATTAGAGCAATTCACGAGCTTGCTCTTCTTCTTCTTCAGCTTGGTAGCTGATAGGATCAGCAAATCAACAGCAGCAGAGGATCAAGAGCAAGTGTGAATCAGGGGCTTTTGTTCTTAGCAGTTGTTGCTGATGCAGGCCATGAGATCATTTCTGCACAGTGCAGCAAAATCGTTTGAGCGAGGGTCGCTCGTGCCGCTCGCGCGCGCAAGCAACAGCCGTCTTTTCCCTCCGTTTCCGTTTCGTTTGCAGCAGCAGCAGGAGATCAGGAGAAAAGATCATCAACAGCAATGGCAGCAGCAATGGCAGCAGCGGGGAAGTGCGTCCGCCACATGCGTAACACGTGTGCTGCTTTCAGTCGTTGATTGTGTGGTTCCACAGCACCCTCAAGCTCTATGAATATATCCTATGCATGAGCTTCATCTTCTTCGCTTCCCCTCTCCACCAAATTGGTAGAGATAAAATAAAGACATAAATTATGCAGATGCAGAGATGAGGAGAGGGAGAGGGAGAAGACCAGAAGCTGACACTGACAATGCTGCTGTTGCTGCTGTTAATTCGCAATGAACACAGACAAAACAGGGGACAGCACAACTGAAAATGTGAAAAAGTGAAGTGAAGAAGCACACTCGCCTTGCACACGACCAGGGCACTTCTGTTTCTTCTTCCAATTTGGCTGCCACGCTGCGTTAGGTCACTTAATAAGGCACAGAGAGAAAACTGATGATGATCGTGAAGAAGAAGAAGAAGGTTCATGATCATCAAGAGAATAGGGAGGACAGTGGCACCAGGCACTCAAATTAGTGTCGCCTCAGTGTTCAAGGGTGTTCTTTGCAGTAAAAAAGAGGCAACAGATTTGTTATTTCTGTTGCGCATTTCTGTTGTTGATGGAAGAGAGTGGCTTATTTTTGTCTCCGGTTTCCTCTTCAGAATCAGCAGCAACAGGTTAAGGTCACAAATTCAAAAATGGTTACCAGAATAAGAGGAGGATATTACCATATTAGTTAAAAAGTTTCTTTCATTTGCTAGACTTCAGTTGCTCTTTCTAGACTGAACGGCGACGGACGGCAGCAGCAGAAAGGAAGAAACACAGAAGAAGGGCGAAGAAACATTCGCAACATTGTCGGGCAGTAATATAAACAATCACACCAAAACACAGTGGAAAACCCAAAGTAACGATTTCGAGACAGGAGACAACAAAACAAACAATAGCCCGCGCGGGCAGTAGTAGTAGTTAATGATTGCCGAAGAGGGTAAAGAGAGAGAGAGAGAGAAAGACAAAAGAAAGCAAAGCAAACACAGTGCAACAAGCAAAACAGCAGCAGCAGCAGACATAACAAGAAGAAGAAGGAGAAGAAGGAGAGCAAAAGCGTGAATGAAAACATGCAATGTCCTCAGCAACAGCACCAGCCCACGAAACGGTCATTTAGTCCCCAGGGGCCAAAGAACACATTTATCTGCCTAGCTAGGTTTGTTTTATCGCGATTGCGAGCCGTAAGCCTACTACCAAAGTCAAAGTCGAAGCATTAGGTCTATTGGCCACTTCAGCAACGGCGGCATCGTTTGCTCTTTGGACTTATTCTTTCCCTCTCTTTCCCCTTCTGCAAAGTTCCTCACAGTGTGTGCACATGTTTTGTGTTTTGTTGTTACCTAAACCTCATTTCGTGCTCATTTTCTGATTGCCCACACTCTCCTTCTCTCCCTCTCCCACTTATCGCCACTTTCTGTCTGTGTGTGTTTTGTTGGACGACAGAATACAGCAGCAGACCTCAAGTTCTTCTCTCAAGCTCGTATTTGTTGCCTCCAATTGGTCTGCCAACTGTTCAACGGTAAGTTGGGAAAGGGAAGACGATTAGACGATGACCGCCCGGGTCCGGGCCTGGGCCTGCCTGCCCTCACACAATGTCAAAAGCTGGGCCCAAAATTGTCGCACAGTTGGGCCCTGGATAGTCAAGTGAATGAATGAATCTTGAACATGAATTGGCGGAATTCTCCTCTTCTCGGCCAATATTCTCACAATAGACTGCAACGATTGCCTGCCTGCAACAGGAGCTAAAGAATTGGCTTCTCAATGGCCACCACCACCACCACCGGCGGAATATGGTGACCACTACAAAGAGACAACTGAGTGCTGAAGAAAACTGCCACCGAATAATCTGTCAGAGTATTGCCCTGTCCTCTTTATCTTGATTGTCAGAATGAATAAATCAATGAATGAGTGAACAAACTGAAAAGAAAAAAGGAAGAAGAAGGAATTGCCGTGCGGTGGTGGTCAGCTTTTGAAAGAACATTTTTAAGCCTGACAATTGACACTGTGCCAATTGGCTACCACTTTTTTCCTCCATTCAAAAAGTGCTGCTGAATTGATCAGTCACCAGAAAAAACCACACTAAGACTTTTGACAGCTAGAAATTGCAAAGAATTCAAGTGACCATTTTGACTTGCTCATTTCTTCAAATGAAGAATTGACCTTGCTAGTTGATGGCCTAAATAAGCAATAACCTCTCCAATTTAGCAGATGGCAGAGAAAAAAGATGATATCATCTAGCAGCTAAGTTGCTGTATCATCACTTTACCTCACCTCACCTCACCACCTCAATTCAGTGTTGTTCGGTGTTGTTTTGCTCTGTTATTCTTGTTGCTCGTTTTTTGCCACTTAATTAGGCCACACCGTCTGGTCCCTCTCTCGCTCTCTCCTTAGCGCAGCAAATTGATGAGCGGCTGTCAACACCACCACCGTCGTAGTAGTCGAAGACGTCGAGTTGAACAACAACAAGAACAACAAGGCACACAAAAGGAGCGAAAAAGGTAAGCGCCCTACAAATTAGTCGCCGCCGCCGCCGATAATCACATTGAGAAAGAGGGGCCAAAAAACTGACGACTGTTGCTGCTTCGATGAGGCGCTTTACTCTCTGCTCTGCTCAAGGACAGCTTTGGTGGAAAAACAGCCGTTCTCTCTCTCTCTCTCTCTCTCTCTCTCTCTCTCTCTCTCTCTCTCTCTCT
>JAALOO010001010.1_pt1 | contig 21697 bp, 14 predicted proteins | sample 7257641 | NCBI WGS metagenome assembly JAALOO01 (sample SAMN14085613, study PRJNA598686) | mite metagenome | biome: ENVO:01001000; feature: ENVO:01001002; material: ENVO:01001226; isolation source: single female mite from University of Michigan culture on fish food culture... ...
CTGTGACGGACAAACGCACACGCGAACCGAGATTTTTTAATAACAGTAGGGGATTAGTTTCCAAGTTTTTGTTTTAAAAAAATGTATATTTTTTATAAAGTTAGTGCAAAAAGAGTATTACATTTTACAATATCTTTGTATAAAATTTTTAAAAGTTAATAACAAATATTATTTGTTAATTAAATCTGTTGCCAAGAAAGTTAATATATAAGTTTTTGATAAATAAAAATCTAATCAAATGTTAAAGTTTAATTGAGTTGTTGTTTAAATGATAGTTTGATTTAAACATTAAAATGGTTTTATTTTGTTAACTAAATTAATGGCAAAAACAAATGACTAAAATGAAAAATTTAATAATTTTGTTAGTTTGTGCCTTTTTGGGCTATTCACGTGCAGTAATTTACCAAAATCTTGGCGGAATTAGCTGGACTGCATCAAACGAAAACAAATGTAAGTATGTTTTTTGCTAAAACTTATTACAAAAATTTTCCTTTGCAGCAATTACTATTCAAAGTCGTGTGCCAGGATCCATTTACTCGGATTTAGAAGGAAATGGCAAAATTGGTCCCATCTACAAAAACTTTAATGACGTCTTAAGTCGTTGGGTGGCATACGACAATTGGACTTTTGAGCGTCACTTTGATGGTAAATTTAAAATCTATTTAGTTTTTGCCGTTTATACCAATGTAAAAAACTTGTCAACAGTTAATGCCAACGTTTTAACAAAACAACACATCTTCCTGACTGCCCATGGATTGGATACTATTGCAACGGTAACTCTGAATGATCAGAAGATCATCAGTGCCGCCAATATGTTTGTTCGCTACACGACGCCAGTGAAGAGCATTTTGAAGGCAAAGCACAACACCCTGAAGGTACACTTCGTGTCTGCGCCACTGTACGCAAAGAGGCGTTTCGAGGAGGTGCAGAAGGAGAAGTACCTCATTCCGCCCACTTGTGTTCCGGGCGTGGAGAAGGGCGAGTGTCACGTGAATATGCTGAGAAAGATGCAGGCCTCCTTTGCCTGGGACTGGGGCCCGGCCATTCCCACCGCCGGCATCTGGCAGCCGCTGCTCATTGAGGCGTACGACAGTCTGCTGCTGAGAGACGTCACCGTTGAGACGGTGCCAGAGGCACTGGCAGGAGCTGATAACAACTCCTGGGAGCTCAAGTACACGCTCTTTGCAGAGATCATACCGGGAACTGTCTCCAAGGGAACACTGGAGGTACTCCTCGACGGACACCTTCTGAGCAATAGCAGCTACCAATTTGAGTCACTGAAGGGTGAGGCGAAAAAGGCCTTCTCCGCCAAAATACCGTCCAGCTTTAACATCCAGCGCTGGTGGCCGAACGGTCTTGGCCAGCAGAAGCTGTACAACCTGACCATTCGAATCACCCCTGAACACCAGGAGGCGCAGAGTAAAACGCTGAACATTGGCTTCCGGACTGTTGAGCTAGTCCAAGAGCGCCTGCACTCAAAGACTGAGGCGTACTCCTTTTACTTTAAGGTAAACGGCGTGCCCTTTTTCGCCAAGGGCTCCAACTGGATACCTGCTCATGCGCTAAGCGAGGCCATCACCGAGGGCTACTTGCGAACACTGTTGCACTCCGCCAAGCTAGCCAACATAAACATGCTGCGCATTTGGGGAGGGGGAAAGTACGAGGATGACGCTCTCTACCAGATCGCCGACGAGTATGGCATCTTTCTCTGGCACGACATGATGTTCGCCTGTGCACTCTACGAAACCGATAAGGCCTTCCTCGATTCAGTAGCGGTGGAGGTGACGCAGCAGATTCGTCGTCTTCAGCACCACCCTTCCATTGCCATCTGGGCAGGTAGGTGACCGTAATGGTAATGGTGGTGGTTTTAAAGTAACAAAACTTGCGATTTTTATTATTTCACAATGTAGGCAACAACGAAAACGAGGTCGCCATCGCTACTGGCTGGTGGAAGAAGGAGATGAAGGAGGCGGACCTGCCTCGGTACAAGGACGACTACCGAGCGCTGTACATCAACACCATCATGCCGATTGTGGCGCGAGAGGACACCAGCCGACCTTTTGTCGCCAGCAGCCCCTCAAACGGCATTCTAAGCCCCCGGGAGAACTACATTGGCGCCGACCCGAACAGCGCCCTCTACGGCGACGTGCACTTCTACACGACGAGGCGGTTTTGGGAGTGGAGCAACTACCCGAGCGCCAAGTTTGTCTCCGAGTACGGCTTCCAGTCGTGGGCGTCGCTGCACACCATGGCGCACTCCCTGGAGCCGACTGACCTCCGCTATCCGCTGGACCGGGCCTGGCTGCACCGGGAGCACTCTGAGCCGTGGTTCAACCTAGCTGAGTGGATTGGCCAGTACCTGCCGGTGCCCTCGGCGGGAGGGGCCGCCAAGCTGGCGGACTACATCTACGTGTCGCAGATCTTCCAGGCGATGTCCATCAGGACGGAGACGGAGTTCTACCGACGAAATCGGGCGGTAAAGGAAAACGGCGAGGGCGGCACCATGGGCTGTCTGTACTGGCAGCTGCAGGACATCTGGCCCACTGTGTCCTGGGCCAGCCTCGAGTTTGGCGGTCGGTGGAAGATGCTGCACTACTACGTCCGCCAGATGTTCGCCAGCACTTTGCTCACCGCCTGGGAGGAGGATGGCCACTTCAGGGTGGCCGTAGTTCGAGATGACCACCAAAAGGAGGAGATGTTTCAGCTGCAAATTGACCTGTTTGAGTGGTCATCGCTGAAGGCTATTCACTCCAAAAAGATGGACGTCAAAACGAAGCCCTTCAATGTGACGCTGGTTTTTGAGGAGAAGGCTGATGCTTTTCTGAAAAGCGCCGGTTGCACTGATCGAAAGAAGTGTCTGGTCACTGTTCGACTGGCCGACCAAAGTGGTCACTTGATCGCTTCTAACTTTCACCTCCTTGACTGGCCGAAAAACGCTGTCGGTTTGAAGAAAGCAAAAATTTCAGTTAGTTCAGTGAAAGGTCCAGTTACTGATGAAGAGGGCAACTACGTCTTTTCGATCACTTTGACAACTGACGCTATTGCGCTTTTTGTTTGGATTGACTTTGTCGACACTTTTCACTATGATGGTGTTTTCTCTAACAATGGTTTCTTTTTCATTGAACCTACAGTCAACGTTAATTTCACCACCAGGTACAATACAGTTACGGTTGAAAGCGTTCGCAAGTCACTTTTAGTGAAGTCAATAGCAGACGTCAACTAAAAACAAATTGTTTCGTTGAATGTACCAACTAACATCGTTTATGTTTTGATCATTACAATTTTGGACAACTCTATTTTGCAAATAAATAAAAACATTGTTAATTTTGTTAGTTTTACTATTGTAAACGGTTTGTAGTGTTATTTCCGAAAAGTGTTTGCGACAGGTAGGCCGTTAGTGTTTTTGTGTTTTTGGGTTACTTACTAAAAAAATTTTTTTTTGGGTAAGAAGATTCAGTTTTTCTGCGATCAGGTCACTTTGGTTCTTCAAATCAGTGTTTACAACAGTCGGGTTATCCGCCTGAAGTGATCACTGTCAGACGGCCTAGGTCGATACGGCCGCCCGTGTTGACAAACGGCCTTAGTGTGCAAGTTAGTAAACAGTTGCCGCTTGACAGTTAGAACACAAATATATTCAATTTTGTATTTGATACATCAAACTTTGACCTGTTTTTTAAATTTTATTGACAAGCATTTAGTCACTATGAAAACACTTCTTTGTCGTTTGCATTTATTTTCAGGTAATAATATTGATGCATTTTTTTGAACAACAACTAACATCAATCATCACAACAGATCATAAGAGTTTGTATATCGCGTGATTGAACTAGTACTCATAGCTGAAGCTTTACGCAACACTGTGTCACTTATGCTATCATTTGTTGTCATTGAAAAGTGCTCAAATCGTACATGTACGACCATCAAACGGCAAGCTACAATACTGCAGTGTTCCAAAGTACGCTGCAGTAGATAGCCGCCTTTACGATGTGCAGAGAACGAGAGAATGAGCGATGTTTACCCTCACCCTCGTTTCCTCTGCTAATGTCAATTTCCCGATAAACAGGTTATTTTCAGACAATTATCGCAAATGGCTAATTTGGTACATTTTGCAACAAACAGTATATAAATTGTTGTGGCAAACACGCTTGGCTATTCACAAGTACCTGCAAATTACTTCTTACAAAGCGCATAAACAACAGAAAAAGCATCAAAATGATCAGTTTCACACTCGTTTTGACTTCCACCCTTGCTGTTATTTTCTTGTGGTTTTACCTGTAAGTAGTAGAACTATGATCAAAACAATAGAATCATTAAATATTTTTTTCTTTAGAAAAATAAAAAAAATTTACCGCACCTGGTCAGACTTAGGTATCCCCGGACCAAAGCCACGGTTTCTGATTGGCAACGGCCTGGACATCATCCGAAACAGTCGAGCAGAGATTGACAGCAAATGGGCACGTCAGTACGGTAGCATCTACGGCTACTACATGGGCGTCTTTCCCAATCTGGTCATTACCGATCCGGAGCTGGTGAAGCAGGTCTTTGTGAAAGATTTTCCCCACTTTGTCAATAGACTCCGCCTAAACGCCTACCACGAACTGTGGAACACCAACCTGCTGTTGGCTGAGGATGAGGACTGGAAAAGAATACGGTACTGTTGTTTTTAGTAGTGAAAAAGTACCTTTTAATCATTATTTTTAACACACAACACAGAACTATTGTCACGCCGGCATTCACCTCCGGCAAGCTGAAGTCAATGCAAGGTCTGATGAGCCAGTGCATTGAAAAGCTGTCGACGTACCTGAACAAGGTGGCGGCAAAGGAGGGCGGCGGCATTATCACCGACACGAAGCAGGTCTTCAGCGGCTTCGCCATCGACATCATCGCCTCGACCTCTTTTGGAACTGAGACCAACGCCAACGGCGACCGCGAGACGGAGGATCCGCTGGTGCACAACGGGCGAGAGCTTTTCAAAGTTCGACCGCTGCAAACCTTTACGGCGCTCGCCCTGCCCCGGTGGTTTAACAACCTGGTGGGCAATAAGACGCTCTTCAGGTTGGCGCCCTTTGAGTTTTTCATCTCGCTGATGCGCGAGATAGTGAAGCAGCGCAAAGGCCACCAGAAAACGAAAACGAGACCCGATCTGGTGCAGCTGATGATCGACGCGGCCGTCGACGAGCAGGCGATGAAGGAGGTGAAGTTTGAGCAGCTGGCGGCCTCCAATGAAGAGGGCGAGGAGACCGTTTTTTCGAGCAGCGGAAAACAGAAGTCGACGCTAAGCGACAATGAGATCATCGCCAGCAGCATTCTCTTCTTCAATGCCGGCTTCGAGACGACCAGCGGCACCATTGTCCACTGCTGCTTCGAAATGGCGAAGAACCCCGAGGTGCAGGAGCGACTCTACCAGAAGATTGTCGCTGCCACCGAGGGCCTGGAGCCTCGGTCTGAGGAGTTCTTTGACGTGGTCGTCAACCGCCTGCCGTACCTCGAAGCGACTATCATGGAGACGCTTCGCCTGTACCCGCCCATTGCCATTCTCCTTCGACGACTTAAAACCGACGGCTACTTTCTCGCCGGCCACCGACTGCCATTTGACACGACGGTTGAGGTGGCCACCTACTACATTCACCACAATGAGGCCTACTATCCGGTAGGAGTTCTATTTCATGGCTTGCGTTCATCTTTTGTTTTAACAATTTTTTTCACTTTAGGACCCAGAGTCGTTTCAACCGGAGCGATTTCTGCCCGAGAACAAGCACAAACTGGTTCCGTACACCTTTTTGCCTTTTGGAAGTGGTCCACGCAACTGGTAATCGCAACTGCTAAATTGAGATAAACTTTTAAATGTACTGAGACTTACCGAATTTTATTTTCAGTGTTGGAATGCGATTTGCCCTGCAGGAAATCAAATTGTGCTTCGCGACTATTCTGAAACAGTTCCGATTTGAGCGTGCTCCCGGCACTCCTGATGCAATTGAGTTTGGCAAAGGAGCGCCGCTTTTGCTCTCAAAAACGTTTCCTCTAAAAATTGTTAAACGACAATAGTTGTTGTTGAAGTTTTTAAAAAACAAAAGTTGTAAACTATTTATTGATACTCAGACTCAAACAGACAATAAATGTTGTTTTCTTTAAAAAATTTGTTTGTTGGAATGTTGTATGTTGAATGTTGGATGTTTTTTGGAATTGAGGTTTGTTAATATTTTTATTTTTTAATGTAATAATTGTGTTTTTAAGGGTGTTGTTATTGATTCAAGCAAATATTCAAAAAGTCAACTTGTAAATATAAAGAATACATATGCTCAAAAAACAAACAGTTTATCAATGGATTTTCAAACAAGTTATTTTAGTGCTAAAACAAATGTTGTAGTTTTTGAACATAAGTGGGTCATTGAAAATATGGTTAATATTTACAAAAAATGTGATAAAACTTTACATGAATTTAAGAAAACTGATACTTTTAACACAAGATTTCCGTATTTAAAAACAAAATTTGTTCCGATAGGTTCTAAAGCAAAAGATATTAATGTTAAGTTTAAACTTTATTGTTATCCGTATGGAACAGATAAAAACAATGACGAAAATATGTTTTTAGTATTAAAATTAGATTCATGTTCTATTGATCAAGTTATTATTCAATTTAAATTCTCTGTTTTAGATAAAAACGGAACAAAATTTTGTATAAAAGGTAAACGTTAATTAAATTTATGTTTTGTTATAATTTATTCAAAAATTTTAGATGACATAAAGAAATTTATACTTAAAGAAAATGACATTTGTGTGACAAAGTTTTTAAAACTAAAAAAATTATTTAGCGTTTCAAATAATCATTTATTACCAGATGAAAATTTTACAATTTATTGTGAAGTAAGATATTTTTTGTTTTATTAAAAACATTTTCACATTTACTTTTTGCAATGATTTTTTTTGTAGGGAGAAATTTTTCTTAATAATAACCTCTCCAAATTGCAGTTGCACAATTACAATCAACTTTTTATAAATTCATCAAAACCAACTGTTGATTGGATATGTACAAGCAAAAGCACTCTAAATGTTAGCGAGAACAAACAAACTAACAAACAAGAATTTTTAAAACTTAGCAAAAATGAAAGTTTTTTGGAAATGTTTACATAAACAATATGGAACTTGAGACGTTAACTAATCAAAACTTTATTAATTCAATCGTTAGTAGCAATTCACATTTAAACGAAATTGAGTTTAATGTGTCTGGTGATGTAAATGATATGGTGAACCGAGAAAAACCTCCAATAACAAAAAAAGAGAAAAGGAAAATGCAAAAAGAGTTTGAAAAAGAATTGTGTGAAAGTAATAATGCTCATACAAACAAAACAAACAATAACTAAAAAATTAAAACATGTTTTTTTAAATAAAACTATTAGTAATTTATATAACTATAAAATCTGTACAAAATAAAAACTGTATGTTTACATTGAATGCACCTTTAGTGATCAACTTTATTTGGTGTCAGTCTGTGAACAAAAACAAGGGTAACCCAGATGTTGTGTTTTTTCAAACAGTATGTGTGTGTGTGTTTGTTTCCTACTCTAGTGAAAATAAAGTTGTCATTAATAACAGGTAGTTGTGGCGAGGAAGGGAAGATCAATAAGAGACGCCACCTAAAAGTGTTAGCACACACACTAGTTTTGCACTTCGCTGTTAGCTCTCACCTACTGACTAATGGCTCTGACTAAAAAACAATAACATCGGCGAGATCGTAGATCAATTACCAACGACGATGACGAGACATCATCACGAGGACGATTGTTGTGCGCGATAGTGTGCGCAGTAATGGCAGTCACCAGTGACAGAAAAACTTGGAAATGGACTACTACTGCTGCTGCTGTTGTCGGGAAGAACTGCAAAACAAAGTTGACCATATTTCCCTTAATCAGCGGCGACGACCAACGAAATCAGTTCAAAGCTCAATTTGTCGTGCCTCAGTGAACATTGTGTTTCTTCTTCTTTTTCTTCTTCTTCTTCTTTTGGTGCTTTATGTATGTGTCTCGATCACCACTGCCACCACCATCTTCGATTGGTGACCATTATCACCCAGTACTACTCAGTAGACTCAGTGCTCGCCGAGTAAATCACGACGCAAACGGAGGAAGGTAAATGAATGAATGAATGAATGAACGACTGACTGACTGACTGACTGACTGAAACGCAGGCACAGGCGGTCGAACAACAGTGACAGTTCACCGTGCGGCAGTTTTCGTTTGATTATCTCGTTTAAAGATTTTTACGGCCATCTTTGCTGCTGTTGCTGCTCACGTTGCAGCCCAAAAGACTGCCTGATTGCGGCAAAAGGACAGGAAAAAGAGAAGAGAAAAGCCGCGGCGGTGAAATTAGTAGTATTGCAGTGTTGGTCGTGTGTAATCGTTGTGTGATCGTCAGCGAAGACCACCGTTGTCTGGATGGCCACCTTACACTGCTGCCCGACGCCCGACGCCCAGAAACTGCGGTTACTTGCTAACATTTACAGGCTAACTCAGTCAGTCAGTCGGTCGTACTGTCGCCCATTCGGACAAATCAATCAATCAATTGGCCAGTGTGTAATGGTCGCAGGTCTACTGTCGCAGGCCGCTACCACCATTACAATGTGTCTATTAGCTAGTCAAGTGTTTGGTGCAGTTGTGCAGCTGGGCAAGTTTTAATGACAAACGATAAGAAAGAGAGAGAGAAAACGGGAGATTGAGAGTCAAGATGAACGAGATTGTCGAAAAAACATGAAGAAGAAGAAGAAGATAGTAAAATGGACAGTGTTTGGTGCGACGACAGTTTGTCATGTGGTGACGACCGATAGTGACAAACGGTGACTCTAGAGAGAGTTGACAGTTGAAAAACTGTTGCAAAGCAGCTCTGTTTGTCGCTGTTAGTAAAAAATCCTCCAAAAAACTTATCAATCAAAATTTAACTTAGAAAATGAAGACCACTTTGACAATCATTCTTGTTTCTGCAATAATTGTCAGTGCTCAATGCTGGCCAACTATAGTAGCTAACAACAGTTTTGGCAGTATTCAACAACCGGAAATACCAATGACCACAAAAATAAAGATGAAGATGACCACGACCACCACCTCAACGACCACTCCGCCATCGGTTCTTTTTCCACCTAAACGGTACTTTCTGTTTGACTCTCCCAAACCGTCACCGGCCATCAACACACACCACATTCACCATCACCACCACTCCGTAATTAAGCTGCCAAAGATTCAAATTCACAAAGTGTACTACACCGCAGAGAGTGCACCGCCGATGACGCTGGTCAAACCAGAACGCCAAGAAAACTTTAGAAAAGAAATGAAAAAGAATAGTGGTGATAGAAAAAATAGTGACATAAATCTGGTGGCAAATGAAACGCAAAGGTTCACTGAAGTTGATTCCGGCGAGCGCCACAGCTCCTCCCAATCTCAGCTTCACTATGACCCCATCAGTGATCACCACCACCACCACCCCCACCAGGATGGCTACAATCCATCAGTGCTGGAGGAGTCTGAAGAGGGTGAGGAGGCACTGCTGCAGCAATCAGCACCGCCCAATGACGACCCGTCTGTCTCGTCTCTTGAAGCCGGCTACGGTATGCCGCAGATACCGCCGCCACTGTACGACAGTGAACACCATCAGGGAGACCACGGTTTTGACCACCACCACGACCACCACCATCCACCGCAAATACTGCCACCGGAAGCCCTCAAACAGGTACTCCAACCGACGCTAAGCAGTGAAATGCTGGACGACGAGCTGGCGCAGATCAACCGACAGATCATCACTGGTTATCAAAATAATCGAGACTCCTTTGAGCAGTACCTCAAGAAGATGAACTACCACGCAAAAGCGGTAATATATGCAACCAAAAAACAATATCATTCCTTTACAGTTTTGTTTGTTTGTAATCTAACTGGTTTCAACCTCTCTAGATGGCAGACGCTGAGCCTAGCTTTACGCTCAACTTCAATCCAAACGCGGCCACACTGCAGGCGGCACCAGCACCAGCACCAGCACCTCGGCCACCTCAGCGAGAAAGCGTCCTTACGCGAATCATCGACCGAATGTACCGAGCCTCTCCCTCCACCTACAACGCCGAGTACGTTCGCAGTCCAGTTCTCAAGTCATCCTCAGGCGGAAACAGTCGATTCCTCTCTAACATCTTTAACAGCTTCGGCAGTAATTCTGGCAGCCAGCAAAGCCAGCCAGTTAAACTGCCGCTTTCAGCCGCCTTCAGTCCGGTGCTGGAGGATCCAGTGGAGCAGGTGCACTACATCATCAACACACCGCCGGCGGCCCGGCCACCAGCAATGCGACTGAACAACATCATCAGTCGTCACCACCAGCTAGGTCACCTGAGGGCGGCGGAACGACATGCGGTGAAGGCTTTTTCCCATGATCCCGCCTACCTTCCTACCATTGTCTCGCCGGCGCCCACAAAAACGCACCTTTTCACCTTTCAGGATGCAGTGGAGGCGAACCCGTCGTCAAGCTTTCCAGGATTGACTCCCACTTCCGGAACAAGCTCACTTGTTCGCAGCAAAAGCCCCTCTTCTTCTCTCTTCTACCGACCACGTGTTCAACAGCAGCAACCACTGCTGCTTAATGAGCAGCCCTTCTCGCAGATAATCTCATTTGCGCCTTCTGATCACAAACCGCAGCACAAAGCGCCTCAAAAACAAGCAGATTTAAGAGAAAAAGATGATTCGAAAACAGAAAAAGAAGAAATGACCACCTCACCACTTCCACCGCTTTCTTCAGTGCACACCTTAGATTCTGACTCCTCTACGACAGCAGTTGAGCGACGACCTTTTGTTCAAAACTACCAAACATTTGAAAAGCTGCCCAACGGTGGCTCCAAGGTGACCGTGGTCAACTCCACCGTCAACCAGGGTCCGGCCGATTTCAGTTCACCCAGTCCGCACAAGCTGACCATCAACATGCCCAGCCTTAGCAAGATGGTTAAAGTGGTCAAAACGACTGAAATTCTGGAGCCACATGAAGCGCTAAAACACCCGATGATTAATGAGATCAACCGAAAGCTGAATAGGCCAACAAAAAAGCAAACAAAGAAAGGCTTAAAATCAGCAGCATTTCGCATTGAAAAAGGCCCACTTACCAGCACTGAAATAGACTTCACCACTCCGGCGACAGTGTACACGCCACTGGCGGAGTTTATGCAGAACGCGCCCATTGAATCGCTGGACAGCATCACTTCCACTACTCACGTCGCCTCACCAAAACAGCCTGAACACTCACCACCTTTGAACTTTGCCGACAAAGTCAATACGACCACGTCAAACAGTCTGAACAGCCTGCTCTTTTTATACTCAAACTCAAAACCATTTTTTATTTTTAACTAACTTTTTTAATAATTTAACAATATCTTTTCAATTATTTTTCACAATGGAATGTTAAATTTAAAACAAACACAACAATTATTTTTATTTAAATTTTCACTTAACATAATATAAAAGTTGAAAAAATTACATAAGTTATATCAACAGTCAAGAGCGATAGAAAGAGAATCAAATGTTGTGAAAATTGGAGCAAGTTTTATGGTAACAAACGTTACAAAACAGTCTAAAAGCATACGCAGTGCGTGTCATTGAGTGTGAGTATAAAAGGCGATTTTGTTGAGATTTTGTTGGCATTGAGAATTTACTTTTGTAAATTTCGTTTTTATGGAAACTAAATCAGTGTTGATGCAAACCAGAAGATAAAGAAAAAGGCGGAAAAAATGACATCTGGTACTACTGGTAGGTGACCTTTTTCGGCTTAGTCAGCCGCATCAGCTCGACCACCTTCTGTGGCGTGTCCTCGGCGGCGATCTTGATGTTTGCCGGCGCATCCACCTGATTGGTCACCGGGTTGCGCTCCACCAGACCAGGCTCGTTTGAGCGAATTGAGGCTGATAATTGGGAAAAGGTGGGGGACGATTGATTTTCATCAGTAAAACTTAATAAACAAAGATATTCCATCAAGTACCTCGGTAGCCGTCCTTGTCGGCAATGAAGTCCACCACGCGGTACAGTCCCCATGCGTCAGTGTAGCCGTACGAGCCGCGAACGACGCCATTCTTGTCCTGCTCCTCGCGGCGGAACTGGCCGTTTCCGGTCTCGTCGCCGTACTGCCAGTTGTACGAGTACGGCTCCGGTTCGGGCTAACAAAAATGTACAAAAGTAAAGATAAAAAAATGTCAGAAAATTAGTTTTTAACATTTTGACAATGCTAAACACTTTTTATTGCGGCTACCTGTTCAACCTCATAGCGATCATAGGTTTGCTGCTCAAAGACGGGCTGTCGTACGACGGATTTCACCGCCGACTTAGTGGCGTACGTCGTCGTTTTCACTGCCGCTGGCCTTGGTGGTGGCGGTGGTGACTTGATGCCTGCATGCGTGAACTGATTGGTCACCGTAATGTACTCCTTCTCCGAGGAGTCAGTCGCCTTGGAGGCGTACTCGTTAAACTTGGAGACGGTTTTGGAGGACTTGGCTGCCGTGGTGAAGAAGGACTGCGAAGAGGAGGCTGAGGCGGCGGCTGAAGCAGTAGCTTGAGATTTTCGGTTATTGTTTGCCTCCTGCAGTCGCTCGAGGTAGTTGTTCTGGAATTCCGCTTTCACGCCACCGAATGAGCCAGTGGTGATTTGTGGCTTCTGTACGACCACTCGAACGCGCACCGGCTCTCGGTTGAATGTCGTCTTCTCTGCGGCCTCATTTAGCAGCTGAGAGCTCGTCTTGACGACCTTCCGGACGGATTTTACCGGCGCAGTGAAGCGCTCACTTTGCGTCCACAGGTTCTGGTTTGACTGAAAGCCTATTCAAGTAAAATATTGTGATAACTTTAAACAAAAAAAATGTGCATAACAGTTTGCCCTGCTTACCTGCACCGCCCTTGAAACCAAAAGAGGCGGCAGAGTTGCTGGCAGCAGTTGAAGCGGAAGAGGAAGCAGATGTCGAGGATGAAGATGAAGAGGAGGAGGAGGCGGCAAGCAGACCAGAGTTTGCCGAGTTGGAGTTGGCCGACTGAATGCGAGAGATGTCAGGGTAGTAGAGGTTGCGCTCCGATTCGCCTCGACCTCGGTACTCGCCAAAGGAGCCCACCACGGCTCGATTGGTGGGCGAACCGATGCGTCTGCTCAACGAGTTGCCGTCAATCTCCGAAGAGGCAGAGTTCTCGTCCGCCAGAATGGGCTGACGACGGAAGAAGACGGGATTGGGGGAGGCGGCGGCGGAAGTGGTCGTGGTGGTGGTGGTGGTCGTCGAAGCAGTGGGCGACGGTAAAGACGCTTGTGTGGAGGCGGTTGAGAGGGCAGCTTCCGGTCGAACGCTGACCGGCGACTGACTCGACTCTAGGCCGGACTCAGAGTCAAAGGCGGCACTTCCGGTGAGGCCACCGCTAGTTCTTCCAGCGGCGGCAGCGGCTCGAGAACTGGAACTGACCGGACTGAACCAGATGGAGTTGGTGTTCAGGCCCTGGGAGTTGTAGTGCCAGAGGCGGTTCACTCCGCCATTGTTGTTGCTGCTCGAAACCGACGGAGAAGAAGAAGCAGAGGAGGCAGAAGCAGATGCGCGAATGCCAAATGGAAGGTTGACATTAGCCTCCACAGAGGCAGATGGTGGAGTGGTAGTGCTGCTGCTGCTCGAAGACGTACCTGAAGGACAAAAGTAGTGTACAGGAGTGTTTGTGTGAGTGTATATGAGTAATGATGAGAGGGATCAGGGTGAATAGGGGAAGGGATTAGCAGAAACAGACAGTGACAGTGGACGCAAACAAATGTTGCCATACCTGGAGTACTCTCTGAGGAGGACGCTTCAGTGGTCGTGGGCGCAGCAGTGGTCGTCGTCGTGGTGGTGGTGGCGGCCTCTGCGTCGGCGGTAGCGGTGGTCGTGGTGGTAGTCGGTGGTGCAGTGGTGGTCGTAGTGGCTGCTGTGGCCACCTCTTCACTTCCCTTCACATCACTGGGCGCTCCCTCCACCTCGGTGGCCGACGGACCCACCGCCCGGGGGTAGACAATGGACACGCCCGGAGTGGACTCCAACGTCGCCAGGTCCTCCTTCGACTCGGAGAAGTAGTATCCGCGGACGGAGGGGGTGGTGGCGTGCAGACAGCACAGCAGAAGGAGGAGGCCAATGGCCAGCGAGGGGGAGAAGAAACGCATCCTACGTTTCAAGATTTGGGTTGGTTTTAAAGGTTTAAATGGTAGGTTTTTTGGGCTGTTAGTTTATATGAAAGTCATTTTATAACTAAAAGTGGTGTTTGTCTGAGCCAAAGAGAAATAAAAAAAGTTGCTTGTTATCAAACGTTTAGGCTGATTAGGCAACTTTTTTTACTTTTGCTTCTTGATCAGACAATACTACTCCATTTTAGTTATAAACAAAAAAAGTGAAACCGTACCTTCTTTTGATCAAACTAAGTTGAGCTGAATTGGTGTCTAGACACAAATCAGTCTAGTTGTTGTAATCAATAAGTAAGCGTCAGAAAAATTGATAAAAAATTAAAACACAAAACTACAAATTAAAATGTTGATTAAGGCACTCTAACAAACTTACTTAAAAAACAAAAACACAATTCTAAAGTACACACTGAACGCACTTTGCCGATAGACTGCACCATAATCATCGGCGACAATTGGCCTTTTATACAAACTGAAGATGGCCAAGAAATGAAAAGAAGAAAAAGAAGAAGGGAAAAGAAGGGAGAGAGAACTGACTGAGAACGACGCTTCCAAGATGCCTTTCCAAATACAAAAAGTGAGAGTTTTTCAGCGGCTCTGAAACAGTGCTAAGACGGCGGCGGCGGTCGCTTCCTCCGCAAAAAAGTGGCTCAAGTCGTCTGCCAGTGTCACGCAAGTCACTACACTTGGCGATTTATGGCCCTCTGTCTGCTTGTCTGTCTGACTGTCTACAGAGGAGAAAGGAATAGAGCACACAAACACACACACACACAAACACCGTGTTTGCCTCTTACAGAATGACTTTGAATCACTCGATTGCAGTCAGCCAGTCAGCCAGTCAGTCACACTGATTCATAAGACTGTCGTTGGCAGAGGATAGTCGTTCAGACAATAGCATCTACCGCCATTGCTGCCCTAGACCAACAGACGTGTTTGCCGTTATTAGCAGAGTTAGCGAGGATGTCATTGAAACGCAAAATTTGCCTGCCTGCCTGCTTGCTCCTTAAGAGTCACCGGCGACTAACTAGGTAAGGTGCGAGTAAGGGGAGAGAATGAGGATTCGTTTTCTCACTCACTTGCCTCACTAATTCAATTTGTCCCAGTGGATTAGCAGTGCGAAGTAAAAAGCAGTAATAGATTTTGTTTGCCTGCAGTTGAATACAATAGAGGGCTCATTGGGCGACAAAGCGACACCGCAAAGTTGCACTTGACAAATTGGTCGCTTGTCATCGTAACGGGTGAGCGCTGAGTGATTGAACAAATGACTAAATGACTGAATGAATGCATAAACGGTGCGGTAAGAACAAGTGATACTAGAAAAACTGGGCGCGAGTGCGCTTAAAGTGCAAATGTAACTGCCGATTTACACATAACAGTTTTGAGCGGTTAAACTGAAAAATAAGCAAAAGTTTGTAAAAACAAAACTTGTTTATTTTTTAGTATTTTGGTATCATAAATGATTTTCTAAAGTAGAACAAAACTTTTTGCACAATATCGGTCAATAAAAAAAATTATTTTTTTACACCCAACTTGGATATCAATAAAATTTTGATTTTTTTATTGTCAAAAAGTTAAAAATAGGCATTTTTATCATTAGGATAAAATGCCCAATTTCTAAAAACGTCAAAACTAACAATTACAAATTGGCATGTGTTTCTGTTGTTTGAGTTTCTTTAATTACCTAAAGCTAACAATAGGGAACTAAATATTTTAGAAAACAAAAAGAGGAAATAATGCGCTAATTGACATTATGTGTCAAAAATGAAACAAACAATTGCCTGCAAAAAAAGATGAGCAAATCAAAACTCATCAAGAGCATCCACAGCCTCAACAACCTCAACTTTAGAGGGCAACAGGGGAGGACAAATTAGCAGACAGTAAAAGAGAAAATGAATAATAAAACAAACGTGTTAACGAAACGATATATGAGTGTCGATAAATTTAGACGTGCCCACTAAATATAGTAATGATGATGCAAATGATGACAGAGAAAGTGAGAAATGGAGACAGAGAGAGAGAGAGAGAGAACAAATGAAAAAAAGAACATTAATTTTTGAGCCAGCTAAGCTAGCTCGGTAAACAGGCAAATTTTTTCATAAAGCGCCTAGCTGCATTGTTTAGAAATGAGCTTTGCATTCGATGAGTTTTTCCTGCCAGGTGACTTGACGGCAGTGAGCGAACCATATTTGGCGCCCATCAGCGTCAGCATCACCGCGGCTCTTTTTCAATCTTTCACTTTCTCAAAGTCTGCCTGAGTTGTTGGAACAGTCATCACTCACACTTTCTCACTCACCCTTTGCCTTCTTTCCTTCCTTCCTTTGTAGTTTTCTTCCCAGTGAACTTGATTTTGATGTCATTATCATTACCAGGTGGTCGCCGTTGCTAGCTTTGTAACAGTCAAGCCTACTTTTAAACAACGATTTGATGTTTTTGTTTTTGCTTTTTAAATGAACTGAACTTGAAAATTATCTTTTGTTTTTGTTGTGTATTGTTTATCGTAGCAAGTTTAGGCCCTAAACTAACTAAACACTCTAAACAAATCAAAATTTTTAATTTGTGTCTGTTATACGACAAAATATAAAACTAACAAAAAATGTTTACATTAAAAATTAAATTTATTTAAAAACCAATCAATGGTTTTGCAACCATTGATGTACTGGCAAACACAACTTAAATTTGTATTTATCAATTTCTGTCTCAGATTGGAACGTTTTGCTTGAGCTGTTCAGTGGTGTCATCCAGCAAGCAGTGTGCATGTGTATTATTGGTAGACGTGCTATTCCTCGCCAAACATTGCCACTGTGTAACCGTTAGCTGCACTCTAGGGCCAGAAAATGAATGCCAAATTCACAAACGCACTGCAACTTTTTTTGTTGTAAAAACATTCATTATTTTTCAGCAGCCGTTTTGAGGTGGTATTCGTCACTCACTTACTCACAAATTGCAAGTGAGGTGCTCACTGAGTTTACTGTATTTTGGCCAAAATTGGCAACACATATCTTTAGCCTGTCTTGTTCTGCCGTTGTTGTTGTTGTCCGCTGGAACACTATTACTACTACTACAAGCTCTTTGTCTAGTAGCGGGGCTTTTTTTTGGCTCGGCATCTTCATTGCCTCCTTCACTGCCTCCCCCTTCTTTGTTTCACTGAATGTCGTTTTGGGCTCATTTTCCTAAGCTAATAACGACACAAATGCAAGCCAAATGCATGTCGATTCTCCCACTTGCTTTCCCCCATCTGTTTCGCCAATAACAGCGTAGTTTATGAGCCTCTATCCATATATCTGTGTCTGTGTCCTTTACCTGAATCATTCATCTGCCTTGCTGTACCATCACCTCTTTCTTGCTACTGTGTCACTTCCGAGTGGTGTGTGTGTATGTGTGTGTCTTCTCTCCAGTGGCCACGTTCTGTCATCGCCATCATCATCATCACTGGCACATAGACAACAGTCTCGACCTTACTGTTGTTGCCACTAGTCGTTTTTAGACACTGTGTTTGCTGTTGGTAATAGTAGTAGTAATGGTAATAGAAACGAACTAAACATGTAACACATCACTAAACGGGACAGGTAAGGTTTGCACTCAGGTCACTTGCACTCTTTGTGTGTTGTAGTTTTTGCTAATGTAGGCTAATAGTTTGATAACAGCGATGCTTTTGTTGTGTTTTCTGGCAATGAATCATGTATTTTTTCAAAATGTAAAATGCATTTTGTTTTTTCAATCTCTAAAACATCGTGTAGTATTGCATTTAACTAGTTTTTTTAAAGTGCAAAGTTTGCTACACAACTTAGCATACTAGACAATAATTTCCTCTGTTTGTTTTTTGTTAGGTGTTTCAAAGTCAAAAAGTTGACAAAAAGACAGATGTGAGGGTGCAAAAATGCCAATTAGTGCCATGTTACAGAGTTGATTTTTAGCTAAAAAAACTACAACAGTGTTTAATACAAATTTAAAACAAACTTTAAGGTAGAGTGCCGCATCTCCTTAAACACTAATCTAGGCAGTAGTAGTTGCACTAACGGCAGTGACTTCAGCTTAGCATACGCTGCCAATTATAGCAAGTATCACACTTGCTTGTTTTCCTTTACACTTTTGCAAAGGGATGCACAGTTGATGTACGACGTATTTCAGAGACATATTTAATTTATATGCGTAATGAGGTGGGAGGAAGTGCAGGAAAGAAAGGAAAACGTGTGCACAAACTACATAGAAATTTAGTAAAACGAGTCAGTTGCCTTGCTTGTCAAAATGTCAAATTTTAATCAAAAACAAATACCTGTGATTCATTGTTTATAAAAATGTTTGTTTTTTCTAACAAAAATTTAAAACAAATTTGTTTGTAAAATATTGTACAAATTCAAAAAACAATGGTTAAAAAATTTAAAATATAATTATATTTTTGTTTTGGGTTGACAAAAAACAAATATTTTGTTCGCAATAGAAAAAATTGAGCTGCAGTAGAAGTCACCGCATTGATCATGCTCTGTCGTGTGTGAGTGTTTGTGTGACATAATGTCTGTCTGTATTGCTTTCAATTTAATATGCTTAGTCGTTTGACATATGGATAAATAATGGGATGAAGGAGAGAAAAAGAGAGAAAGAGAAATAAGGGTCGCCCTGGCAAATTAATAAAACGATTACGCGCTTTGCGGCGTGATAATTTGCCAATAATCGAGCGTTAAGGTTTGAGCAGTAGAGAGAAACTGAGAACAAGGACTGCTGCATCACTGAATAGCTGCCATAGTCAAAGTGTGGTCGTCGGGGAGAGATATTGAGAACACGTGCACAGAGTGAGCTCAGTGCGGTGCATTCCTCGGTGATCAGGGTGATCAGGGTCAGAGGACAAGCAGAGAGAAAGAGAAAGAGAGAGAGAAAGAGAGAGAGAGAGAGAGACTGGTGAAACAGTGCACGTGTTCTCTTGCTACTACTGCTGCTGCTGGACAGTAGTAGCTCGGTTACGAGCTTAAAAGCGAAGAGTAAAAGACAAAGTCGAAGAATAAGAAAATACGGAGAAAGCATTTTCTGAAGTGTTACTCACAGTTTTATATTAACAAAAAAACATTCATTAGTTTGAATGAACTTTAAACTGTTTTTGTAGATGACTAATTAAAGATTTTATCACAACTTTTAACTATGTAAAAACTTTTAAATAAAAGTTAAGGTTAAAGATTGTTAAAACAAAAACGCTGCAAAAAATACTTTATTTGCATAGCAGAATTGAAAAATTTTAATAATTGCATTTCTCAGTGAGAGAGAAGATTAATTTTATTCAAAGTCAAGTTTGTGTGATTAACAGTGTTAAACAGCAAAAAGTGCCGTCGCTCTCTTTTTCTCTCTCTCTCTCTCTTTCTTTTCAAACTCAAGTAGTGTAATAAACGTGGGGTCCTAACAGTTTTCCTTTGTGTCACCCTCTTTCATCGATTACCGCATTAGCAGTAGCAGCGGTGAACAGTGAGCAAGTGAGTGAAATGGCTGAAAAAATGACTGCAGTTATAGAGGAGGAAGGAGGAGAACAGCATCCAATAACGTTCTTCATATTATTCATATGTCCGGCTTGCCTGAACGCGTAATTGCTCAATTCGATGCGGACGCTCCAACGGGCAAATAAAAGCCAAATTTTAAGCCATTGCACTGAACTGGCAGTGTTGTGGCACTGTGAGTGCATTCAGTGTGCTATGCCACCCAACATTGCAGTGGATATGTAATACTGGAACGAATCAGTTATGCAATTTTGAAAACAGAAGAGGAGGGCGAAAAGAATTCGAGCATGTAGAACACGTTTGCAGGTGCAGGGAATGTTCGGGAGCTGACGTTTTGGCCACTGAACACCTGCTACTGAATTGGTGATGTACAGAAGTAAAACTTGTATATTTGCATTTTTTGTTTCAAACTATAAAACTTTTAGCTACAAGTTACCTAAATTTATTAAAATAATCTTTTAAAAATAATTATTTTAAATGTATAAAAATTCCTGTTTAATTAAACTGTTTGCCAAGTGATTCAATGATGCAAAATTAAATTTCACTTTCACTGACAATGACATTGCGGTATCTACCGGACACGTGACCTTTATTAAGGACTACTCACATTAAAAAAGGCTGCACATTTACACTGCAGCTAACGACTGTTGCCTAGCTGCTGATGCTACTACTACACCAGTTAATTTGAACAAAAAATCATTTAATTAAATGTTCATTTACAAACTTTTATTAGACTAGTTTTTTGTAATGTCAAAAAAGAATAAACTGCAGTAAACAGTAATTGCATTACATTTTGGAAAGATATGTAGTGTGAAATGTAAATCTACTGCTTGCAAAAATGTGAGTATTCAGTGCTGCAAATAGAGACTAGCTGCTAGCTGAGAAGAGGATGCTGCTGTTCCAGTGTTTGCTGAGTCAGTTGTCTGGTGGTCAACCACCACTACTTTCGACTGCTCTTGGTGGTGAGGGTGATGCTGAGGGTGATGGTGCTGTTGATGGTGGTGGTGATACGGCTGAGGGTGATTAGACTGCTGCTGCTGTTGATGCTGCTGATGATGGTAGCTTTGGTGTTGATGTTGACCGCTGATCATTGATTCCTGGTAGCTGCGAACCGCCGCTGCCACGGCTATGAAGGGACTAGAGCCGGACACGGAAAGACCGCCGACTACTGAATCAGGGTGAGAATAGCCACCACCACCTCCTCCATTGCCTGATTGAGAGGTGTTGCTGTAGCTGCTGCTGCTGCTGTGGTGAGGATTGGTCAGGTGGTGGTGAAGGTGACTAGGGTGACTAGAAAGCGAGTGTGAAGGTCCTGCCGAAGAAGGATATGCAGAGGACAAGTCAGTGGTCGTAGTGGCGGTGGTTGTGGTCGTTGATGATGATGATGCCAACTCGGATGTTGACAGTGTGTCAGCAGAGTAGTTGCTGCTTGTGTAGGCAGCAGCAGTGCTGTGGTCATGGCGATGGGCGTTGATCATCATCTGAGAGAAGGAACTCGAGTAAGGGTGATAGTGAGGAGGAGGAGGAGGAGGATGAGCTTGATGAGGATGTTGGGGAAGGGGCGTTGAAGAGTGGCCATTGTAGGCGGAAGTACTTAAAGGGTGATTGCTAGTACTGTTGCTGTTGTTGTTGCTGCCGCTGCCGCTGTTGCTTCGTGCCCAAGAGCCGCTTTCTGCTGTAAAACTGCTGCTATTTGGAGCGTAGGTTGAAGCGTAGGGACGAAGTGCTGTCGAACTGCTGCTGCTGTCCACTATTCCGCCTATTTGTTGGCAGGAGGTGATCGAAGCTGCTGGAGTTGAGGAGGAAACGGCAGAGGCGGCGGCTGCTGCTGCCGTGAACTTGCTAGAGTACTGGTAGTAGTGGTGGTGATAGGCTGACTCGGACTGCAGACTAGACTGCAGCAGACCTAGGTAGCTAGAGTGGTGGTGAGGGTGATGAGGGTGATGAGGGTGATGAGGGTTCTGGTGGGGGTGATGGGGGTGGTGGGGGTGGTGGTGGTACAAAGAAGCACCCGAGGCGGACGACGCCTCCATTGGGTG
>JAALOO010001011.1_pt1 | contig 21692 bp, 18 predicted proteins | sample 7257641 | NCBI WGS metagenome assembly JAALOO01 (sample SAMN14085613, study PRJNA598686) | mite metagenome | biome: ENVO:01001000; feature: ENVO:01001002; material: ENVO:01001226; isolation source: single female mite from University of Michigan culture on fish food culture... ...
TTTGTGAAATATTTGTAAAAAGTTCTGTTCAGTATCATTTAAAAAAAATCTACTACAAAATACATTTAGTTGTCCAATCAACTCAAACTTAACACCAATAGATAAATGGTTATTAGCGTTGTTTTTAGACTAAACCGCGTCATAATATTATAAAAGATGTAATTTATAGAACCATAAATGAAAACGCAAACAATCATATAGAACTTAAATAGGGATTTGTACAAAAATTAAAACTGGCTCTAATAATTTCTTTCATAAGTCAAATCAACCTAAATTTAAAACCAATAGATAGGTAGTAGTTAGCATTGTTTTTAAGTAAAACAATGTTTAGATATCATGAAAAATGTAATTTATAGAATCATAAATGTAAATGCGAAAAATCATATGGAATTAATATAAGAATTTTTATGAAATCTTTAACTGGTCATAATAATTACTTGAGTTAGTCAAATTAACCCCAACTTAATACCATTAGATAAACATTACTTTGCTTTGTTTTCAGGTAAAACTGAGCTTTGAAATCTTGAACTATGTAATTTATAGAATCATAAATGTAAACTAAAAAAATTATATGAAATTAATATATGAAATCTTTAACTGACTGTAATAATTACTCTCAAAGATCAAATCCTTTTGAATTTAACGCCAATAAGTAGGTATCCGTTAGCTTAGTATTCAGGCAAAAACCGCAACTCAATAACTTTCACGGTGTATTTTTTAGAGTCAAAACAAATCGTATAGAACTTATTCGGAAAGTTCGAAAATATGATCTTAAAAATGCACCCGGTGTTCGAATCACCCCAAGTTTGGTACCATTTGAAAGATGCCATTTAGCTTGTTTATTGTGTGAAAACCGTTTCTTGATATCTTGAACGATGTAATTTATAAAAGCAAAAAAGTCAGTGCAGAGAGAGAAACATCATTTTTTTAGTGAAGTTAGATTAAAATTTACTTTAAGTTATTTTTTAATAAAACTTGGTAGAAAATCTTCAAATGCAGATTTAATAGATGATTTTAATTAGAAACATACAGTAGGCATTTGTTTAGAGCAGCTTATCACAAATGGATGTACCATATTGACAAATATCAATAAAAATAAAATAAAAGTAGAATACTACCAAAATTAGGCTTGAAATCGCTGTTGTCTCATTAGCATATTAAAAGATAAGCATGCTGATTATCTTTGTTTAGCCTTTCTCTTTGGGTTAATTATCACCCAGATTTGCTTTGGTGATTTAAGCCTCATCAGTGGCAAAATCTTTCTGACGACTGTCACCGCTATTGTCTGCTGTGAGCTGCTGCTGTCTGACTGAAGTCAGCCAGTCAATCTTTTTCTTCTGCTACATTTGCATAATTAAGCAAACCGGCTAGCTTGAACAGGGTACATTGGCTCTGCTTTGAATTGCGCAAGCGACGCACGTATACATGTGATCACTATTAACTGTCTCTGCTTCTTTTCTTTATTTAAAGTTTTACATTGCACTCAAAGTAAGGCACTTACTTGTCGGTTTATTCAATAAGCCCAGCGTTGGGTGACTGTTTGAAAAGAACGACTTCTAAATTGCCTTTTCGCGTTCTTCCTCTTCAATTCACTGTCAAACAGGCATTTCATTTATCATTTACTATTCATCGGACACTTTTCATCACTTGAACAAACTGTTGCAGCCCAATATTGATACATTAGGCTAGAATTCTCATTAGTTGTGCAGTGTAGTTATAACTATCACAAATAAAATAAACGATCACAAACCAACTTGGTATTTGTTTTTGTAAAAAGCTGTTTTTAAATCATATGGAATTGACATGTTTTTTCTAAAAATCATTAAGAGTAACTAATTTAAACTAGCAACATAATATAAGAAAGTTAATCTGTAAAAAAGTATGTTTTTGTGTGCTGAGTAAAAAATATTTTTTTTCAAAAAATGCAATCATTTCTTCGCTGGGAAAATGTCATCATCATTATCCTGGTAAAGTAGAGCCGGCATTCAGGCGCAGTTGGCATTGTTTATTTATTTATTTATAATTTTGTCTGCCTTGTGCCTCTCTTGTTTTGTTTTATTCCATGATTATCTAAATTGTCTCGTTAATTAGTCGGTGCTCTCATTGCTCTGTCCTCCCTCACCCGTTGCCGGTTGCCGTCGTCGGTAGAGTGACAATTAGCGTGAGTGCCCGGTGCCGTTCGTTGCCAGCCTTCTTGTCATCTCCGGCTTAATCTGCCTCATTTTGCTTTCAACTTATCTTAATGTCTATATTTTGTTGATCATTTCTTTTTTCTTGCCCAGCATTTTTTCAAAAAAGATTCTTGTCTCAAATTGCATATTCCAGCTGTCCCTTACCTGCAGTGGATAATTTGAAAGAAGAGATTTGAGCATTCACTTAATGGCTTCCCCATGTTGATATTGGTGGCTGCGTGTCATCTCCCTTCTTTCCTTCCTTTTTCCTCTCTATCTCTTTTCTACTTTACTTTGTTTCCACTTGAACTCGATCATAATTAATGAATTGTCACTTTTTTGCTCCTTCACTGCGTTTCTTTGACTATTTTTACTATTTTGACAATTTTGAAAAAATCATTAATCATCAGTGAAGTTTACGTTTGACATGCAGAATAGTTTTATTGACATGCCTAACTCTTGTGAAACGATTTGTTAACAAAAGGATGGTAGAGGAAATTAGTTGGATTCTATGGTAAATGTGGCTTGCTATTTGTGGTTGCATTTTTGTTCAAGGTAGATTTGATCAAAAATGTTTTAATCAACAAAATTTTTATTTTTAATAACTAGAAAAACAAAGTAAAAATCTGAATATTAATTAACAGTTAGAGCCTGATTAACAATAAATTGATTGTTTTATTTAAAATTATTTTGTAATTATGCAATTAATGTATAAAATAAAATGGAGTATTTTGTTTATTAACTTGGTAACAGCAGTCATTGTTTTTTGACAATTTTTGCTATCAAAATATCAAATTTTTTTTGCGTTAAAAAAATAAATCTTAAGATTTTAAGTAATGATTTTGTTATTGTGTTGAAATCTGATTTTTATTTTGTTTTGGCTACATGTTCTTTACTTAACTTTTGACAAATGGCTGCATATAAATCACAAACCTCTTTTTGTAATGTAATTTTAGTTATTTGTTTTAAATATTTAAGAATAATTTTTTATCATGATGATATATTGAGTAAACCATTTATTAATCTCTTAATGTTTTTGTATTTTATGTTCAGAATTTTTAACATTTGGTTATTTTAAAACAAGCCAGACATTTTATTTTAATCAATACAACAAAACAGAGTTTTAAATATTGGGAATCAAAACACAAATATAAAAATAAACCGCAAACTCAAAATTTGTTTGAAAAATTGATAAAAAGAAAACCTAGATTCTCTTGTTTATGCCAGTTGAAAAAAAAACATCAGTCAGTCAATTCTTAAAAGTTTGTGTGCATTTAAAGAATATCTGCACTTTTAAATTTAATTACGGAACACTTAAGTAGACCACCAAATGTGAGCACCACTTACTTGAAAAGCCGGCATTTAAGAAAATTAATTTTGACTTGTTTTCTGTGTGCTTCACATACCCTTTTCTGATTTCTCTTGTTTAAATCTAATTAAGACAAGTGTGTTTTGGTTTTGAAAAAAAAATTGAAAAATTTTTCAAGTTAACTTTCTCTGACATTCACTTTGCGTTAAAGAATATAACAGTATTGGACAATTTACTAAATTGCTTTTTAGTTTTGTCTGTGTTTCTAAACGTTAAGAGTGATTTTTTACTTAATCTCTAGTTTGTTTGCTTTTTAAACGGTTTTACTAAATTTTTATTTAAAAAAATAATTACATCTAAGTTTTAAATTAAAGCATTTGTATTAATAAAAAAAACCTTGACTATCTTCAAACAGGTGTACTACGCAAAAAAGAAACGCCGGGCACAACAGCAAGTTGAAGCAAGGTCCAGTGATTGGAGCAACTCTGGAAATGCAGCCAGTTCCAGTACGTCGGCTCCGGGAACAACTGCCGGACAACAACAACAGAAAAAGGAGCGCAAACTGTACAATGATGGGTACGATGATGAGTACAACGACTACATCATAAGGCCGGGAGAAAAGTTTTTAGATCGTTACGAGATTGAGTCACTCATCGGCAAGGGATCTTTTGGTCAAGTGGTGAAGGCTTTTGATCACATGTCGCAATGTCACGTGGCGGTGAAGATTATCAAAAACCGCAAGCCTTTTCTCAACCAGGCGGCGACGGAAATAAAGTTGCTAAAGTTGATGAACAATTACGAATGCAGTGGATCTCAGTTGATGTTGGGCAAAGATAAAATCGGTAAGTGAAATGAAAATAAAGAGAATACTCCCAACTCTGAATTAAATACCACTAAACTTTATGCAATTTAATTTTTTATACAGTAAAACTGAAAGACTACTTCATGTGGCGCAACCACCTGTGCCTAGTTTTTGAACTGTTGTCGTACAACCTCTACGATCTTCTGCGCAATACCTCCTTCCGCGGTGTGTCACTCAATTTGACTCGCAAGTTCGCCCACCAGATGTGCACCGCCCTCATGTTCTTGTCCAACCCACAGCTGTCCATTATTCACTGCGATCTAAAGCCGGAGAACATTCTTCTCTGCAGTCCCAAGAGGAGCGCCATTAAAATCATCGACTTTGGCAGCTCCTGTCAGCTGGGCAAGCGACTGTACCAGTACATTCAAAGTCGATTCTACCGGTCACCTGAAGTCCTTCTGGGAATTCCCTACGACATGGCAATTGACATGTGGTCACTGGGCTGCATTCTAGTAGAGATGCACACAGGGGAGCCGCTTTTTACCGGATCCAATGAGTCCGACCAGATGAACAAAATTGTGGAAGTCCTAGGCATGCCGCCAAAGCATATCCTCGTTCAGGGCCACCGGACGTCAAAGTACTTTGACTCACTGCCTGATGGAACCACCGTCTTAAAGCCCGTCGAGGGACAAAAATACAAAGCGCCATCATCACGAAAGCTGGCCGACATTTTAGGCGTTGACATTGGCGGTCCTGGTGGAAGGCGGCTGGGTGAACCAGGACACTCCATCGGCGACTACCTCAAGTTCAAAGACCTCGTCACGCGAATGCTCGACTACGACGCAAAGACGAGAATCACCCCTCGGCAGGCGCTTCAGCACAGCTTCTTCAGGCGCACAACTGACGGCAGTACGAGCACGACGTCTGATGCCCACTCCAGTTCACTCCTCGGCTCGGCTGGTTGTCCGATCAGCGGAGGTGCCGAGACTGACTCGCTGATGCAGCCTTCGGAGACATCGCTGGTGCAGCCAATGATGATGGCCGACTCGACGACCAATCCACAGGTGCAGACAGGCAACAGCAGCAGTGCAGTGTCCTGCTCAATGGACGACAGTGCCGGCAGAGACGTTCAGATTGAAGGTAAGTGAAACGTAGAGTGTTACCGTTCTTTCATAAATTTAACACGTCTTTAATTGCCCAAACAGACTTGCAGCGGTACGACATTCACATGTTGCACTACCCAACGCAAATTGGCTACCAACCACTGGGCGGTCCTCCCAGACCCAGTGTGGGCCACCACATTGGCCAGCAGAAACTGCTGCTCAGTTCCAGTTCGCTCGACCACTCACCTGCCTCCCCTCCACTTCCCCCGCCACCGACGGCGCTGCCGCTTCCGCAGTCTTCGACCACCTCTTCCTCTGCGTCCAACTTTCTCTTTGAGGCACTGGCAAACAACAGCAGCAGCAGTAGTGGCAGTGGTCTCGGTGGACAGCACAGTACCTCTGCGCCTGCAGTGTCCTCCAGTGCAGGACTATCACTGCCTCCCCCGCCCCCTCCGTCGATACTGGCCTCAGTGAGCCACCTGAGCTCGCAAGCAATGGACTGTGATGACTCAAACTCAAACTCAAACTCCAACAGCAGCACCTTAGCCTCCTCCTTCTCCTACAAAGACCCAGCCAGTATGCTCCTCTCCGGGGTGTCCTCTGACCCGGGTGCGGCAGTGCAGCACCTCTTTACCCGCAAGTCACTGCACCATCACCCCATCAGTATACTTCAGTCATCCGCCTCCACCACCAACTTGAACATGACACCGATGTCAGCCGCAGAGCTATCACTTCTCTCCGTCACCGGCAATACGCCCAGAATAGGAGGAATATTGCCGCCGATGAATAACAACAACAACAACAGCGCCTCACTGGGCCTCGGTGGTGGTGAGAACTCCAGCAATCACCTGAATCACATCAACCACAGCAGCAGCTCCACTGCCTCCTCCTCCTCAGTGTCGGCTTCCTCCTCCTCGGGCGGCTCTGGCGGCGGCCCTGGCACGGTCGACCTGGGCAACCCACTCTCCGACCCGGCACGGTTGCAGTTCTTCGAGCAGTTGATGTACTTCAAGAAGATTGACAAGCCCCCACTGGACTCATCGGCGAGTGGCGGCCTACTGCACCACTCCACACTACATCAGCCCCCACCCAACTGATATTTACCCCGAACTTGTCACCATTCATTCTGTCTGTCCCCTTCATTGCAGGTGCTTACTCATCTCATCACTTCTTTCTTTTACTGCTCTAACTGTGCAATACTTTTCACCTTTCATTTACACTGTGGTTGCTGGTAAACCATTTTGAAACACACACTCTCACTCACTCACACACCTCTCAAGGTGAATCATCGCTAATCTTACTGTGAACACCGAATCAATTTGCACTATCATTCATCGACTTTATACACTCTCGAAGCAGATCTCTACACGTGCAGCTGTCTGCCAGTGAACTGCCAGAACTTTGTCCGAATGCAGTCCTCCTCGGCACAGCGTCCACGACGTCTTCCACTTCACCACTTCACCAGGTATACACTCGCATCTTCTCATTGATTCGGGCTACGATGTAAGGACACACTAGCAAATCATCTCACTCAACCCGCTGTACAGTCATTATCATGATCATCCTCATCATCTTCTTAGCAAACACCGGTCCACTTTATATATCTTATCTCCTATTTTTTTCAATGTGAAACCAAATGATCTCAAATTTCATCTTCTTTTCCCATCACTTTCCTTGCTTCATTCATCAAATACTATACGTACTCTTCATTAGACAGAACTCAATTTGCCGTAATATCTTTTCTATTTTCAGAAGTACAACTCTTATACAATTTATTTATTTTTTCAAGTAGTAATCAATTCTATTTATCAATTGTATTTATTCTTAATTATTTATAGTTTTCTTTGAGAGAAATAACTGATTGAATTTACGGTGAAGTACTGTTGGAAGCTTCTTGTAAACCCAAAATGTTTTCAGGCCATTATGCTCCACAAAAGACTGTCTTCAGAGACTTTAAAATCTTTGAAAACGTACTTTTAAACCTCAGTTTTACGTTTTTGTTTGTTCCAAAAGAATCATTTTTTTGTTTTTCCAAAAACCCAATTAACTTTTTTGTTGCTTTTTCAAATTTGCATGAAAATTGTTGCTATTTTTTGTTCTTTGTTAAACATTTTCTCTTGTGTTCAAAATTTTTTTATATTATTATCCTAGAAATTCCTTATAACTGAGATTTTAATTTATTTTTCTTTGATTTCTATCTTATTAAAAGTTGATATTGAATTCTCATTTCAATTTTTTTTTCGTTTGTCTGACTTGAAAACTGCCCTTCAAAATAATTGACGCAAACGTCGCCAACATTGTGATATACATCTTTGTCAAAACAAAAACATCTTTCAGTATAAAGCTTGAAAATAACTGCTGTAATACAGATGTAAATAACAGAGTGCAAAAAATAGAATTTTTTTTAAATAAAATCATTCAGTACAAATCTATAATCATTTGATTAACACTTCCAGACGCCTTATCAGTAGATAAATCTGGACCCTCATTCGATACATCTGTCTACTAAACCCATTTTTGGTTAAACTGGTTAATCGTCTGTAAAATTCAGTGGAACAAATAATTGTACAGCAACCTCCTGCTCTATTTCTTTAATAAAAAGACTTGTTTACGGTTAACATGAGTTAGAGGTACTTCTTTGTTTAATACAACTCTCGTCAGAGTAAAACGGGTTTAAGGAAAAGCAAAAATAAAGATAAGAAAATAGTTAAAAAGTCAATATAAATAAGCGATGCTTGAATACGTGGTCGACTTGGAATAAGAGTGAAAAAGGTAAACTACGAATACTAAGAGCCAATTTTAGGTGCAGAAAAAGGCTCAGTCTAAGAAACTTCAAAATCTAAATCGACGTCGTGCACGATTGACAGAACTAGAGGTCTTCTTCGAGCTATCACTACAAGAGCTCACTGATGATTTAACAGACATCGTATCGAATACATCGGTCAAGTCCCTTTTAGCACTCACCGGACCGGTTAGATCGAGGATACTATCCGGTGATGTCATGTCTACGCCGCTATCATCAAAGCAAAGACTGGAAACGTCTGAAGCATCCGAGCTTCGCAGTTTTCGACTGATTGGCGAATAGTAGTGAACTTTCTTGAATGGCTTTGAAGAACTCGAGAAGGTGGCCGACAGTTCATCCAAAGAATCCTCAGGAGACATCAGCAGACGCTTACGAAGTGTTGTGCTGATGCGGTGGTCTGTCGCCCGTGGAGGTGATTGATTCATACTGCGTAAGCACTTTGTAAAGGGCGACTCTTGAGGTAGTGGCTGCTGTGGAGAAGTGTTCCGTTCCGGTCCTGAGTGTGCTGCCAGTAGATCACCCAAATTAGTGTTCCGCTTCCTAGGTGACTTCCTCACTGGAGTGCGCGGCAGCTCACGGCGACCACGGCTTTTGATGATCTGTTCTTCAGGATTGGCAGCTTGCTTTTGATTGCTGCAGTTCAAGTTGATGTTTCGCACTGAAAAGATATGCATGTTAGTTTGAAAGAATGACCGGCACTAGAAAGATGCTCACGTGTTGTCAACTGCGCTCTGGTTCGCACTCCGGTGCCAAAGGCACGATGAACTGGTCGCAGTGTATTTGCGTCGTCCATTTTGGATGTGAGTTCTGGGCAATGGTACCTATGCCAAAAGATTGTGCTTAGATGGATTCATGCCAAGACAAAATCATAGATGCTACTGTTCGGGCCAATGATTAGAAGGCTCGATCAGCTGGATTAGCACCGCCTGACTTCTTACCTTCTTTTGGGCCGCTTTTTTCTTCCTCTTCTTGAGATTCTTCAGGCCCACGCTGCCTCCGACTACGTGCCACCGGTTAAAAGGCCACTTTGAATGGGTGAATGATCACTGGTGAATTGTCAAGCACATAGGAACACAAAAGAAAGCGGCAGATTGAGGCAGGCAAGCCTGCCAAGTGTTGTTGTTTGGCAGTTTGCGCGCCTTTTTTTAGCGGCAATTTGCCGTCCACCCGTAGACACTGTTAGCACTTTTAATAACTTAGGTCGGCGCGCTTTTTAAATGCCCTCACCTTTGCAGCCTCGTGTTTGTACAAGTGGTTAGACAAGCTTGATGAGTAGAAAGAAAAACAAAACAACTGAAAACAATCCTTGTTATCACTCGTTTGAACTATGATGGCTACACTAGCGTCGCCTATCTCACTCATGGTTCATCTTCACCGGTTGCCTCGCTCAAGTCGGCATAAATAGCATTCACGGATGATCAGATTGCTCCTGTTGTTTTGGCATCGGCATTGCATCGTTGTCAGTGCCATTCTGGCTGCCCACAATGGCCTTCCGTCCGCTGCCCAAATCGTTCTTGGTGACGATTCTCGCAGTTTTCCTATTCGGCCAAGTGTTTGCCAGAGACGGCTTCCTCCAGAAACCTAATCTTCCCGGCGGTTTAGAGTACCGCCATGTTCCCAGCCGAGAAGAGCAGCGAATTGACGCTCTGTTCGACACATTTTCCGAAGCGTCCACTGATTCACTTCGACAGTTTAAGCGTCAATTTGATAAAAGTTTTGAGCGTCAGTCTCAGCTTTTCCAGTTTGACGGCACTGATAAACCGGATTCAAACAATGGTACGTTGCTAGCGTCATTCACTCTTCTTTTACAAAACTGTATTTACATTTTTGTTTGTTTCAATAGGATTCATCTTCAAAATTCACTTTCCCGGGCACCAAGTGGACCACTTCAATAATCAGTACCTGATCAACTATCCGATGCCCAATTTGCGGGGCAACAACCGCATCACTCAGCTGCTGGTCACTCTTGACTACCACAATCACTTGAACGTGCTGCAATTTCGCAATCACACCCTGGTCACTCCGCTGGAGCAGCCCTTTCTCCTGAACATCGATCCTCGCCTCTATGTTCCCACCAAAATTCTCTCTTTTGTTCAGGATCGACCCTCCAAGCAAGTTGCTTTTCGCCTATTTATTCTAGTTCTGTTCAAGAAACTTCAAAGATCTCCTCAAGTGACTGATAAGTTGGCTGTTTATCTGTTTGACGGTCAATGGAATGCTCACCATGCAATGGCCTCGAGTCTACGACCCTCAACTGAAACATCCTACCGAAATGGCCGTCTTTACGACACTCAATCGATCGAAGTTCATGAGATTCTTGACTTTGACCTGCTGCAGCACTCTTACAGTCGTGGTGGTGGTCATAAGAACGTCTACTACCTCTCGACCATTTCTATGTCAGCCATGGCCAATTCAAAGTTTGACTTGACCATGTTTCGCCTCGATGAGAAGCAAGAAAAGTACGAGTTTAACAAAATGGGTAAGTAACACAACTGATTCAGCTTGCAGTATAACTTTTTTTACTGATTGAATTCTTTTCAGTGACTTTTAGTTCAGATCACGTCCTGAATGGCAATCGAGTAAAAATGGCTCGTTTGGACTCAGCTATTCACCTTATTTGCGCCCACTTTCGAAACCCTCACGTTGGTAACTCGCCCCAGCAAACTGCAATTAGCCTGTATCGCTACAGTGACATTGATAGCATCAGTGGCTCGATTACCCTGGTTTCATCACTGAAGAACGACACTTTAGCTGGAAATGTGATGGACATTCGTTCCTGGCCCTCCAGTAACTACCTGCTGTTTACCTTGCCACGTTCAGTTGAAGTGTATCAGATTTACGAGTACTCTAGTACCATTGAATGGCGTGACAGCATGGTGTCACCTGAACCACTGCGATCTTTTGGATTCGCGAAGATACCTTCACTGGCCACTTCGCCTCCAATGATGGTCTCCACTGACGGACTTCGATTCACAACATACCGAAAGATTAGCTCTGACTTCTTCAATCGCATTCTGCAGCCTGATTCGTTTCCTCGCGGTTATGAAATTTTTCGGATTGAAGTCTTCAACTGGGCCAACCGATACTACATCTGGACGATGTTTCAGTTTGCCGGATCAATTTCCCCTGGTTACGGTCTAAGGTCTTTTGGCCGCATTTACGTTGCCAATCTGGAGGATCCAGAGAGCTCAGAAGATATTCGCACCTTGGATCATTGCATCTTTGACCTTTACTCGAAGATTGAAGATGGCATTAAGCGGTCACTAGACATGGAGAAAAGGAGCGAAGACCTGTTGGTCATCGTGCCATCCAAACCAGTGGCCCTGCTTGATGTCACCGTCTTGGAGACACTTAGAGTCTCGACTGTGCCTAAAGCCATCATTATGGACCTGCCCAGTAAGTGATTTCACTTGTTTTCTCCATTCAAGTGCTGATGTTTGCTTCTCTTTTTAGATCAACATCGAATCCTTCACGCCAACAGAGTCACTGAAACACTGAGCTCAGTTCAGAATCGCCTTCAGCAGCTGCAGAAAACAATGCACCAGACGGTGGTGATGCGATCTCGGAACCAAACCATCTTCAGCCCAGTACTGTTTCACAAGCCAATTCAAGTTGAACACCTGAAGATTGATCGTGTTGTTGATGAGTTCTTTCTCAACGATGTTCCATTTGAGGTGTACGCAAACAACACTCTACTCATCACCGGCGATCAGACGTTAGAGTACGGGCCAAGTGGTGCACTGAACTTCAAAGCTGGTCTACAGGTGGACGAGCTGAATGCTGACAAGGTCAATGATGTCCTAGTGAAGGACGCCCTCTTTGTGAATCAGAACAAGGGCACGCAAATGGTGACCGGAGAGCATTCATTTGGCACTGTCGTCGATCTGTTGAATGGAACCACGTCGCCGTCAATCAACAACATCAAGCTCTACGATCTTTTTCAGGATGTACATCACCCGGTGCAGTTATTGCGTCATCCGACTCACTTTCATCAGCTGTCTGTCCCTGAACTGGCCATTGACACCACCCTTAATGATATCAACCTGAAACAGTGGGAGTCGGAAATTGTCTGGCTAGAGAATGACGCCATCAAAACACAGGAGCTCAGTGGACACGGACTTCAATTTGTAGGCGGTGTCAGAACGCCTAGAATACACGTCGAGCAGACGATCAATGACAAGCTTGATGTAGAAAAATTCATTGCAACTGCTGCCAAAACAAATCAAGAGCTGGTTCTCAAAGGACCCGTCGTCTTTCGCACCTCTGCCTATGCGCATAAAGATGTTCAGTACTCGGGCCTGTTGAATGGAAACATTGATTTGTGGAAAGATGTCATTCTGCTGCATTCTGACCAGGACTTTACCCATCTGCCACAAGGGTCAATAGTGTTTGATTCGACTATTCAAGTCACTAACCTTTCTATGGCTTTATTGAACGGTCTCATTCGTTCTCAAGACTTTGTCCTTCGATCAGAGTTGATGCTGGAAGAGTTTCGCCACAAAGTCACCAATAGCAAAGAATCGTTTTCTGCTTTTCCGGTAAGTTTACAAAGAGCATTTTTTACAAAGTCACGTTTAATTTATATTGATTGTTTTTAGAATTATCCCAAACTCTGGAACAAGTACTTTGCTAACAATCTGATAGTGAGGAACAACGTTGACTTCAATGACCAAGTTCTCATTAATGGTGTCGACTTGTCTGAATTGTATCGAAAGCTTGACACGGTGTCCAGCTTTAATACTCCACTTGAAGTTGATCAAATTGAAATTGGAGGTAATATGGCCACCTTGGACTACAATCAGTACTCTGCGGCAACTGCTCATCAGATTTTGAAAACAAGGCTTTCAAAATACAAAACGCAAACAATTCAAATTCCAATCACTTACATGAATGGACAGATCAAGGCTCAAAACCTAATGTTCAATTTCACTTCGTCTGGCTTGATGTTCCCAAAAGACTTTGTCAGGCGCAATGGACCTGCTCCGGTGGTGAACATTTTGGGTGCCAAGTACTTTACAGCGCCCATTTATGCAAAGGACATTCACCTCGGTCCACCAGCTGGCACAATCAATGGACATCACATTTCAAAGCTGTACTCATCTATTGTAAAGAATGACACAACCAGCAGTATAGTGGAGGAGATTGCCGGACTAAAGCAATTTGGAAGCTTAGTCGTAGGAAACTTGATAGTCGAAGATGGCCTCCTAAATGAGTTCTTTCTCGACAAAGCGGTTCTAGTGAACTCAAATCAACGGGTGATTAGCAAGTTGTCTTTTGATTCGGCTGTTGTGAAGACCAAACAAATCAAAGTGCAAAGTATACCTTTACAATATTTTTTTAAAACAATCTTTTTAACGTTTTTATTTTATTTGATAGATCTGGATATTAAGCGCTCGCTCTCAAACTACAACTTTCCTTCTTTTCTCTCTGATCTCGTCCTCTACAACCCAAACACACCAATTCATCTCTCAAATAAGCACTTTCCTGAAGGACTTTTCCTGAATGAGCTTCATCTAAACACCACTTCAACAGTTGGTGCAGTTCATTTAGTGCATCTTCTGCAACATGCAGTGACATTAGATCAGCACCAGCAGATTGACTCATCCCTTCATTTTGGGCAGGCGACATTTGAACAAATCACCAACTTTACTTCGATTCAAAATCTCACTCGAAGTTACTTTGAGAACGTTGTCCTTAAAAGTGCCAGTCCAATTCACATTTACGGAACTAAGGTATTCCACAAGGATATCTTCGTTCGCAAGTTGCACTCAACTGGCCAACTGATAAATCAAGTTTTCAATTTAACTCACATCACACGCAACACTTTGATGCGCTATGGAGATCAAATTGTCACTGAGAAGCACGTATTTTTGAAGCCAATTCGATTTCACAATGTCCGAATCAACCCTCATGTTAAAGTCAGCGATCGACGTTTTTCCGACTTTATTCAACTAAACACCGATATTCAGTAAGTTATTTATTTTAGAAATCAGAAATACTAATGCCCTTTTATTTCATTTCAGCTTTCACAATGATATCATTTTTGAGCATTTGGTTGAAGTGCAAAATATTCAAGTGACTGGCTTAGTTGACCAGTGTAACCTCACCCAGTTGGCACAGTATTCAATTAAGCGAAATCCTGATTTGACTTTTAACCTCAAGTCAGTTTATGTCCTTCCGAAACTTGTCGTTACTCGAAATGTGCACTTGAAAAATCGCATCAATGAGCATCCCAATTTTCTTGGCAACATAGCTCTGCGCGATGACCATCGTCCACTTAAAGTCGACTTGACATTTAGCAGCGAAGTCGTCGCCACTCAACTGACGATAAACTCGTTGATCAATCAGAAGTACAACTTGACGCACCTTCTCCATGATGCCGTCTACGTTCATGTGCCGCAAGTTATCACCGGCCGTAAGGTCTTCCACCGACCACTGACGATTTACGGTTTTGTCAGTCAAACTCCAGGAAGGCAGCTGCAGGTTGGGGGACACATGAACTCTGTCAATGTTTCTCGGCTTTTCAGCACAACAGTAATGGCCGATCGCAACCAGAGAATCACTGGAAACAAGCACTTTCTTGGTCGAATCCGCTTCTCTGGACCGATCACCCTTGGGCAGGGCCTCAATGGAGCGCCCGTTCCTCAGGGCTATTACCTTACCCACACTAATGAGCACATCACCGGCGAAACCTATTTTACCAAACGTGTTCACGTAAACCAGAACCTGAATGCTCGCCTAATCAACCACGTGAATCTGACTCAGTTTGTGAATAATCTGATCTATGTGCAGCCAGTTAAATCAGTTCCTCGCTCAGCGCTGCCAATGGATGCAACCTCGGTGGTGACTTTTGAAGATGGCATCTACATTAAGAACCTTACCATTCGTAATCGCATTAACGACATCAGAGTGGAAGATTTACTGCATCAAAATTCAAAAGTTCAAGTAAGCGGCTACAAGGTCTTTCAAAAGCCAATTCGTATCTATGGAAATCTGCAGCTTGGAACTGTAAACAGCATAGACTTTGAGCATGATCTCAAGCGTGAATGGATTGACACTCGCCGCAACGTGCAGAGTATTCCGATACACATCACCGGCACATTGGTCATCAAAAGACCAACTCAAATGGATCACTTAAACATTGCCGAAAAGCTCAACAGTTTTACCTTTGACCAATTTGATCCAAAATATTTTGCCAACCTCAATCAAACTGTTTTCCGCTTGAACTCTACTCTAAAACGGGAGATTCACAACTTAAGAGCAATTGAAGAAAACTTGCAAGAGTTTGTCAGGGTGGACTACATAAATGGTAAGCTTATTTTGGTGTGTTTAAACCATCTAATATTTGATCATTTTTCCTGCCCAGAACTTCGTTACTTTGTAATGCTTCAAAACTTTGCCAAACCTGAGCATGATTTTTTCGCCAACACACACCTCCAGTTTAGTCGTGCCAATAACCTTATGGTTACTCGGTCCAAGTTACACTCTCTTGCTATTGATGTAGCTCGAATTGACCTCAACACAGATCGTTCGTCTGTGATTCAAAGTCTACAAGGTCCTTATCTGGACTTTGACCTGATTCAGCTTCCTCCTGACGGAACCACTCAGCCGTTGATTCTTCTCTCTGTTGTGCATGATTTGACCGAGTCAATGTACCAGTCAAAAGAAAATCGCCCCTCTGCATCGGTCTTAATTTGGGATCCAAATCAAATGTTTCAACTGACAAAGCAGTTCAGACTCCAGTTGACCCGTTCAGCAAGGCTCTATTCTCGCACAAAGTTCTTTCAAAGCCAGAACTTTGGCACTCTTCTGCTATTCTCAACAGTTCGCCAGAAAACAGGTGGCGACCTGTGTCCGGTCTCTTCAGCAAATATTCCTGCGTCATTTGAAAACATTATTGACGTTTTTCGCCGTGGCCCAACTGGCTTTCATCAGCATCAACGAATCATTTTAGACTCCTTAGTCGATGATTTAGCAGCTGGCACAATGGACCTAGTTGAGATTGGCAAGCATGTGTACCTCTTTACGCTTTCGCGACCGAACACGGTGGAAATGTTTCAGTCGACAAGTTCAGGACAGTTCTCTTTGGTTTCCAGCTACCGCGTTCCAGGTGTCAACAGTTTGCGGTTGTTCTGGAAGGCAAACACTTTGTACATGGCTCTTGGTTCACACCTTTCTGGCAAGTCTCAGCTCTTGGCAGCTCTTCTCTCACACGGCGATTATTATCCTACAGTTTAATATTATTTAAACATATTTCTCTTCTTTTCATGATTTTTATATAACAAAGTATATTCAAGTTTTATTTGCTGTACTAATGTTTGGTTGCACTGTTTATTGATGCAAAGTAAAATTCACAGCTAAACGCGGAAGCAAGTGTGTGGTACTGCATTTAAATGTAATCCATTGAACTTTGATGTACAAAAGATGCAAACAAATAACATCATTTTGTGGGCAGTTTTTTCTTTGTCATTTTGCTGTGTACAATATAGCATAAACGTGGTTGGCATTTGGATTTGCTCCCTCTTTTTGTTCAATGCGAATAATTCTACGGATGGCTGATTTTGTGGCTGTCGCTGTGGTAAACCATAAAACTGCACGGAAATTAACTGGTTAGCGTAGATTTAGCCTTAACAATAGAGCATTACCAGCGAAAAAGTATTAAAAAGTACTTCTAATACTAAAAATGGTTTAGCGAAATATTTTTTTTATAATTCAACAATATTCATTATTTGCTCGAAAGTGGCAATGATCCTTAACCAATTAGCAATCACCGTACGGAAAAAAAGTTGTGAGCGATTAACCTTGAACGACCCTGACCAGCAGCACTGAATTCCGTTTTTTCATTACCTGTCTGTGTGCGTATGTCACCTGTAGCTGTGGTAATTGTCTCCTTTCCGCTGGCCGTCCCCCATCTCATCATCATCATCATCAGCCCGGTGTGGCTTCATTTCAAGGATAGCGCTAATTGGCGCGCGCAATGCAGTAGCAACACTGGTCAGTGCAGGCAGTTCCACCACTGACACAGTCTCTCCCTCATTTGAATGACAATGACAAGTTTAGTGTGCGTCCGGTGACCACTCTGAATTAGCATTTGTCCTCCCTTCACTGCGCATCCCTGTGGAAGGGATTACAGCAGCAAAACCAGCAGTCACAACATCCACTGAGATATGGTCAGGCAAAAAGGCAATCAACAATCTCACACACACTCACACACGCCGCTTGACCAAGACCACCATCACTGCACTTCTTCCGTCCAGTGCACATCTCTGCCAGTTTTGCGCACATTTCACTGAATCACTGATGTTTAATTGATTGCACTATTCCTTTGCCTATTATTAGTACCTAAGAAGAAAACAGCATGTCTGGTCAGTTATAGTGTACCCTGATGCTTGTTTCCTCCAGCCAATGGAACGAACATCAACAGTGTGTTCTCACTCATCATGGCATCCAAACCAAGTTTCCTTTTGATCATAATTCTTCTTTCAACGCTAAGCAACGCTCAAGTTCTCAGTTCAACCTCTTCTAGTAGATTTTTGTTGTACACACCACAAGAATGTCGAACTTCACAGTCAAATTGCACCGACATGGTGCATCCATACCTACAGAATCCACAGTATATGTTTCCAACCAGTCTAGAAAGTGTCAACAACATGTGCAAGTAAGTTAAAATTTTTTGAAAGGTATTAGTACTCAAATTGCTTACCAATTGATAATATCTCTAGAATGTGGAGCAAATTCGTCGACTGCATTCGTCGTTACATTTCAAATTGCTTTGAGGAAAGTCGCCGTGCACTGTTTCACAAGTCAGTTGAAAACTCCATCGACACTGTACATGCAATTTGCAGCTCGAAAATGTATCAAAACGGTAATTTTACCCCAGAACATAGTTTTAGAAGTTTGTTCAACTGATTTTTGTTGCAATGTAGAGTACCTGGCCAAGGCGACTTGTTTCAAACAGGTGTCCATCGACTACTGCGGAGTCAGCTATCAGCAGCTGATTGACATTGTGGCGAATGAAAATGCAAACGATGACCACATTTGCTGGTAAGCAGTGGAAGTAACCACTTAGTGTCAGAATTAAGTGTAAAAATTTCTCGACATTTCAGCTACTACGCCCAGTTCAAGAACTGCGTCAACCGACCACTGCTGGAGGAGTGCGGTAGAAAGGCGAAGAATCTGATGGACCACTCGATGAGCTTTCTCATCTCTCGGTGCAACTACTACAGCTCGCAAATGTAACACCTCTTGATTACATTGAACTCCACTTACTTTAATCTAATGACTTATTTGTTTTTCCAAAACAGTAACGGCAAAGAGTGCACTCAGCCGCAGGTCATGGAGAAAACCAATTTCTTCGCTAGTGATGATGGCTCCGCGACGACAGCGTCCACTGTCAACGTTGCAAATCACAACAAAATCGACACCGCCGCAAGCAGTCGCATCGAAACAGACGCCACCGGGGGAGAAACCATGCCAAATGGGGTTGAGAAGAGCCAGCTAACAGCGTCACCATCGATAGACACGACGACACCAAATACCGCAGCCGCCGCAGCCAGTGCGGGGGATGGTTCAGCGGAGAACAATGTCGACTCAATTGAAACCAGCGAGACCAACGACGGCAAAACAGTAGATGAGCAGTTGATCGTCTACACAATTCGGCCGCCTGAATCACAAATCGGCTCTCTGGGCTTCTCTTCAGCTGGTTCTTCCTTCACCTTAATGGCACATTTCCTTGATCACTCTATTCGAATTGGTCTTATCACTGCTTGCATTCACTGGATTGCACACTAAAGGCATTAGTGTTGCACACCATTGGGGAGTTTTTTCACAGCTTGTTAGGGTAAACGTTTGATTTTAAAAATAAATACGAATATTCTTTTATTGAACAGGTTGTCGTGTGTACAAACATCGAAAACACTGGCAAACTCACTGCACACTTTAGCAAATAAAATTGTCATAGTGTAAACTGAGAAAAGTGAAAAAGCAAACGCAAGTTGACTCCAAGCATCCATACAATACAATTGCCTGAGAGTAGAGAAAGAGAAGGGGTTTATCGCTGCGGTCAGACTGAGAAACTGCTCAGTTCAAAGATGATGATCCACCAACGATTGGAAGTCCTAGGATTTTGTATTGCCGTGAAAGCACATGTAACACTGTTCAAGCTGTAAAGCAAGCCATAACAATCAGGGCCGAGATGTCAAATAAAATGGAGAAAAGGCAGAGACGTCAGCAATACAGTGTAAGGTAAAGGTATTAATAATAGAATAAAATGGCTAAATTCAAACCAGTTGAGGAGTGTAAATACAGAGAAAAGTAGGTACAGAAAGTAGTGGTAAGAGGATGGAAAGAGAGAGGAGTGCCAGCGAGAAATGGTGTCCGACTAACAGTGCGCAAAGTGTGTGGCCCTTGGTCTAAAGAGAGTTGGTTGTGTAAAGAGAGAGAAGTTGTGTGAAAGCTTTTGTAGGCACTGAATCGTAACTGTTGTAGGAAATCAGCAGAGTTCAGAAGTTTCAGGAAGAAGTGGAAGGGAAATTGAAAAATATAAATATATATTTAGCTTTGTTGCAAGATAGTGATAAAAACGGGAGATGTTTTACGTGAGAGACAGAGGGTTTTTAATAGATAGCGACAAAGTTGCGCCCAGGTATGGCATCTTGAGTAGCTAGCAAGTGGCAAAACAGTCCTGATGGCAGAGATTTGCAGGTGCTTGCTACAAGGTCTGTTTGTGTGTGTGTGTGTGTTCTTCAACGAATCCATGCAGGAATCACAATATAAATATGTATTTAGCTTAAAATAATATTAATAGAGAAAAAGAGATAAACGTGTCGACTATAAATTTGCAATGGTGCTAATGATCGACTCTTGATGTTGGCGTTTCTTCTGATTCCTCCAAAGGGCCGTCACAACTCACGCAACTTAACACGCACAATTGTCCTGTCGCGAAGGTCCCTGATCAGGTGACAAGTTGATCTTGTCGGGAAACTCTGAGTTGTACAGCTCGACCTCCGTCTCTTGCGCCAAACCGTTCTTAGCGACCGTTTGAAAAGCTTGATCCACATTGATAGCTTCCTTTGCTGATGTCTCAAAGTAGGGAATGTTGTTCTTACTCTGGCACCAACCTTGGGCTCGCTTAGTAGACACCTGAAACGACGAAATGTATAGCTAATAAGAAAACAGAAAAAAATAAAATTCAAATACGTACAGCTCGATTTTCCAAGTCGACTTTGTTGCCAATGACGATAAACGGGAAGTTCTCAGGGTCACGAGGAGAAGCCTGAATCAGGAACTCATCACGCCAAGAGTCGAGCGACTTGAAAGTACTAGGAGCAGTTACGTCGTACACCAGGACGCAGCAATCAGCACCGCGGTAGAAAGCAACGCCCAAAGATTGAAATCGCTCTTGCCCAGCCGTGTCCCAGATCTGTAAAGTAAAGTTTAAAAATCATCAATAAATAGTGGACATGATTGATTTAGCAATTTCATACCTGCATAGTCACCAGTCGATCATCTACAATTACTTCTTTAGTGAGGAAATCAGCACCGATTGTGGCCTTGTATTGGTTGGAGAACTTCCGATTAACAAACTGGTTCATCAGCGAGCTCTTCCCAACGCTGTGTCCGGTGGGCGTAAACAATGAAACAGATGATGAAATGATGAGTTAGTAAAGGAAAAAGTGGTAAATAAGACAATAACAGGCACCACAACACACAACACTTTCGCTTACCCGCTGTCGCCGAGGATGATCACCTTCAGCAGGGCTTTTTTACGAGAAGATGACGCCATTTGAAACGGAAGGCGAGAAGGGTTGGTGAGGATGACAAGTCAAAGTTGGGCAAATGCAAGTGAGAGGTTCAGCTGGACCAGCAATAACAAAGAGGAGTTATGGATTGAGTAGCTTTCGTGTGTGTGTGTGTGTGTGCGAGTTTGGTAAACTGAGCAGCAGAGCTGCAGCGTAGAAATGAAAGCGCACAGACACTGGCACAGTTAATGCGCATTATCAGAAGAGAGCCAGACAACATTTCGCCTCTTGCTGCCAGCAGAGGGCACTTCCGCCTGCTTCGACGTGCTGTGACGTCACGAAATGACTCAACTTTTCTACAGTCAATTTCCTGCTTTCCTCCCTACGGGACATTGCGCTTTTGAACTTTGTTTCAACCTAAAAGTTGTTCCTTTCATGACTAGTGGACAGAATGGATAAAACTTATCATAAATCATTGTGTAAATAAACTATGGAAATTATTATCTTTACCATATAATGCGTGCTCGCTGTCGCGGACTTTTTGTTGCAACCAAAAATGACACCAGAAGCTTATATCTTTTGGCCCTTATCTTTAAGCTTAGTCAACAGGTAGTCTTGTTTTGCTAAGCAAAATGAAAAAAACTTAAATGTTTCCTGAATTTGGACGCAGAGGTGCCAAGTTATCTGCAAAGATAAAATTATCAAAATTACAAGGGCTCAGTCGAGCTCGCTTCGCTCACTCCTACCTTAAGTGTGCACTGCTA
>JAALOO010001013.1_pt1 | contig 21659 bp, 4 predicted proteins | sample 7257641 | NCBI WGS metagenome assembly JAALOO01 (sample SAMN14085613, study PRJNA598686) | mite metagenome | biome: ENVO:01001000; feature: ENVO:01001002; material: ENVO:01001226; isolation source: single female mite from University of Michigan culture on fish food culture... ...
TCTTATTCCTCTTGTCCTAAGCTTTCCAACGATACCAATTTTGTGAGTGGGACGCAACTTTTTTGCAAAAACGCTTACCGTGATTCTGACCAAAAATGGGGCAAATGTTGTGATCCCTCCATTTTAAACTGTTTAAACAGTTTAAAAAAAATTATTTTGTTTTGATGTATGTATGTGAGATATGTGAGTTTGTGTTTTACCTTTTTTTGTGTTTGTGAGTATTTTGTTTTTTTATTTCTTGTTTAAAAAAGTGTGTGTTTTTATCCACATTAAAACATTTCAATTAGTACGTGAGCACACACGGACCAAGACAATGACAATTAAGATAAGACAATTTCAAATAAAAAAAGTAAGAAAAAACTCAATGAACCGATGACACTTTTTTGTGTCTTTGCTGATGTTACATAGAAAAGCACTGTTGAAAACGTCAAGCTAATAAGTTCTTGACAACAACATTTACTGGAGTAATTTTTAGTTATTTAAAACATTAAAAAATTTAAATTTTTTATTTTATTTCTTATTTTTTGTGTTTTTTAAGCAAAAAAAATACAAAAATATTTTTGCTGCAATTTAAAATTTTATTTTTGGATTTTTATAATTTCAAGTGTTTTTGCGGTTTTTTAATTTGCAAACAATTTTGTTTCGATTTTATTTTTATTTTTTGTTTACTATTTTGTTTAACCAATTTTGCAACTACTGTTCAAATGTCAAATTTTTGACTTTTTACTATTTTATATATTTAATTTATATTTATATATGTTTAAAACGTCTTTAAACACAAAATAAAAAAGTCATGTTGACAAAATATTCAGTCAACAAAACAAACCATTCATTTTTTGTTTTAAATAACTTTTTACTTACAATTTTGTCAACTACTAAATTTTTTTTGAATATGTGGCAGAATCCGACCGGGGTAAAAGGTGGTGAGACCTGCGCTTGCGTTGTGTGTGTCCGAAGCTACCGGCTGGCAACACCCAGGTTCAAAAATGGGGGCTACAGTCGGTCCTACCTCTCAAAGAGCAGTGCAAGCAGGCGTCTCACCGACTCAGCACTGTTTCCCTGAAGGCAAGTGAATGATGCTGCTCCGTAGTCCAGCGTATGAGCGTAGGCCGGTGACCTGCTGACTTGACGGGACTCTTCGGGACTTCTCGGGCTCCTCAAGAACGGGCTCAGATAACTGATTTTTGCTGATCTGATACTGATGACGCAAGCTAGACGACGTAGATCTGTTCTGCTTGAAGGTTACATTCACACTGTCGAAGCGAGCGGCAGCGTGCTCTGTTTAATGACTGCCCGTTTGGGGACGCTTGCTGCGGATAGAATTATCGAGAATAATAACTACAGATATGGCCGCTAGTCGGCTAGTATGGGAATAAACTAAATAGAATATAGGCCAGAAATAAGGAACAAGGTAAGGGAATAAATAAGGTTGAATAAAAGAATAAATGATCCGGACGTTTGTGTAACAATAAAACTAAAAGTACTAAAAAATTGTTGACTAGAATTAATAAAAAAATAAAGCAACAAAACAACTTTATTTATTATTTTTCTTTTTGTCTAAATATTCACAAACAGAAACACTGGTGAGTAAGTGCACTACCGTTTAATTTGTCAGTTGTTTGCGGTGGCTTGTTAGAGCAGCACTTACTAATAGCTAGATTTAACGCTCACTAATGGTTTCAACGGTTGTACCTAGGGGTCGCAAAAAACCGGTTTTGGTTTTAGAAAAAAAACCGGTTTGAAAACTGCTCAAAACCGGTTAACCGGTTCGGTTTTCGGTTTTTTACAAATTTAATTTTTGCGAACAGTATATTTATTGTTTACATTAAAATGTCAAAATGAAAGTACTTTGAAAAAGTTGAAACATTTAAAATCGTTTTAAAAAATCGTTTAAAAGCACAAGATTACTTAAAGTTTCATCAGCAAGACTTGAGCGCAACTTGTTGCAAAAATATCCAGCGACACTAAATGCTCGTTCGCAATCAGTAGTTGTAGGGCGAATTGTTTTTGTGACTTGAAGAACTTTTTGTAAAAGGTGTCCTTTGTGTCCAGTCTCATCATACATTCGCAATTCTTCAAAAAGTAGATCTTCAGTTGATTTGTGTGAACTGTTTAATTTTAGTTTTTTAAAAGCGATTTTGTCGTAAAACGAAGATTCTGACGATCCTTGACTTGACATGACTTCATTTTCACTAAACGTACTTCCACTTGACATGATTTCATCGTCATCGCCAATTTTGACGCAAACACGGGCAATGACTGAAAAAATATCCTCTTTTGAAGGCATAGGCTGAAAATACTTTGGCATCGTAATGAGTGAACTGTCTTCTAAATAGAGTTGCACAAAATAAAAATCCGAAAAACGAGGTTTTAGTTTTTCAATTAAAAACTTAGATAATGAACGTGATGTTGAAGTTTCAAGAGTGCCGAGCTCATCAAGAGCAACTTCTACTGAAAGGTGTGCTTCGTACAGAGAACAGTCTTTTCGGCAAATTGATCTGACGCACTCTTCTAGTGGTGTCAACATTTTAATAATTTCAAACGTTAGCTGAAACTCTTCGTCACTAAAAGTGATAATGATTTGACTTTTCTTCCTTTTTATCAGAATTGGAAGTTCTTCTTTGATTGCTTCACGGAGCTCATAAAAACGTGTCAGCATGTTGTTCAATGAGTTCCACCTTGTCTTTGAATCATGGATTAGTTTTTTTTCCTTGAGAAAATTAGTTTGCATATGGACTTTGAGTTGATCATTTCGCACTGGTGATTTGTTGAAATATCTAACAATTTGACGTACTTTTTTGACGAGTTGGTTAACTTCCGCACTTTTGAAAATAGGACTTTCATGCACAACTTTATCAAAAGCTAAAAGTCCTAGTTCGTCTGACTCATAATCGTCTTCAGAATCGCTGCTTTCTTCTTCTTGGCCATCTCGAGTACAGTACAAAACTTTTTTTACTGCCAGTTGGATTCCATGTGCGAGACACTCTTGCTGAATTAAACCAATCTTTTTAGACATGCTTTTGTTGATCGCAGCACCGTCGGACATCATACAAATTAGATTTAAAACTGAAACGTCAAATTCAGCTAGTTTAGTTTCGAGAGAATCGTTTGACATCGAAGCATTGGTACTTCCGTTAATTCTTATTAGTCCAAGATTCCAACGTTTATCAGTCGAAAACAGAAGAACGTTCATATATCTTTTGTTAGCCATTGACGTCCATTCATCAAATGCAACAGACAAGAGCTTCACGTTTTGAACTTCATCCTCAACTTCCTCCTTAATAGTATTTTGAGCTTTAATGGCTATACTCATCACGTGGTTTTTGATAGTATTTGGTGAACTTATCATTTGTGAATAGCCAGCTTTTTGAAACAAAGTAGAAAATTCTTTGGTGGCAAGAGCAGAAAAGGTTATTCCTAATTTGGCGCAGAACTTAGCAAGCAACATATCAAAAGTTTCTTTGTTGTTTGGAGAGAAGAAGCTGGAAATGGACGGTTGAACAGCTTCGATTCGTGTGGTTAGTACTTCTGATGAATCGATTTTTCCTAAAATGATATTTATGCCGTGCTTTCTTGCGTGATTCTTTAGACTGCTTGTCCCATTGCTAACAATTCTTGCTGAGCATTTGATGCATTCGCCATGAGTTGTTTTTCCGGTCAAATCCTGTATTTTTTTAAAATAGTTCCAAACGTTTGACATTTTGAACGAGTCTTAAAAATTATTAATTAGAAAAAGTTTGCTTAAAAATTTAAACAATGTTTAAAATGTATACTTACAATCAAGATTCAAGACTTTAAAACAACAAATCGTTGTCCCAGCTGGTTTTTTGAGCAAGTACTTTTAGTCAGAAACTCAATATTTTTTAAACAATTTGCACTTGTCAAGCAGACGATGACATTGTAGATGAAATAGCTTCAATAACCTTGGAATGCTGGTGTGAAAAGTGTCTTCCAGGCTGAGCAGTTGAGCCAGAAAGAGATGTACTGAAAAGCGATGCGTATTTTGTAGGTAGAGAAAATTAGGTGAACAAGTTTGAGTTGCTTGGTGGCTCAGTAATTATCCGAGTTAGCAATTATTTGTTATTAAAAGAACAGCTCATACGTGTTTTCATAAGAAAAGAAATGCGGCTCAAAACTTTGCAGCACATAAAGTACGTTACAAAAAAACAAAAAAAGGATTTTTTTAAAAATCGATTTTTTAATCGATAGTTTCAAAAACAATCAAGAACCGAAAAAACCGGTTTTGAACATCAAAAACCGGTTTTAGAAAAACACGTCGGTTAACCGGTTAACCGGTTTCGGTTAAAAACCGGTTGCGACCCCTAGTTGTACCGAAGCATCAATGACAAATGACCGGCGACAGTAGCCGTTAATGAGCCCTATTATTTTGTCGGCACAGTTTTACCAGTTTTTGTCGGTTTTTTTCTTTTTTAAAACTGTCTTGATTGAAACAATTTTGCCAAATAATGATATGGCTAACTGAACGTTTATTTGTTGTTTAAAAAAATTAAATTACTTTCTACTTTGACCATCTACATTGACACGATACCTCATTTAAAAAACATGTTTAGGAAATTTTGCCTTAATGCTAAACAGTTTTTGGTTTGCCAAAAATAACAATTGGCAATGAATTCAGTGCACTCGCATGTTTTCTTTGACTGTGTTTTGTTTGTGCCGCTGAACAGATTTAATACACACCATCATAATACTGCCGTTGTTGCCGTTATTGTTATTCATCAAAAGTATGAAAGAGCAATAGTAAAAGAATATCATCATCATTGGTGGACAAAAGAACTCACAGACACACACAGTAGTACTTTATCTAACAAAACGAGATGTAGACAAAGAAGAGAAGAACAAGCAAAACACAACATTTTCAGTGGCAGTAGACTTTTGCAGTTTTTCAGTGTATACATAAAGAGAAGAAAAAGGGTTATCTGATCATGGTTGCAAACCAAAACTCATGCTTGCTCCTTTTCTCAAGTGGGCAAAAGTTTTCCAATTATTGTCCGGTTGAAGGGAGCCAGAAGAGGGAACGTGAAAATGTGAAAAGGGCATTTCACACACACACTGCCGACAAGACGAATTGTGCGACAATCGTAAAATTGTAATTAGTGGTTCAGCAGTGGTACAAGTGCAGCACTGCAGTACTACTAACCGCAAAACTCACTTTTGTCCGGTGTGCCCGAACCGAGGACTCAACGAGGCGAATCTTGATCAGTGCTGCTGCTGATGCTGCTAACAAGGCCAATTTCAAATTTGTGAACTAGAGAAATGAGTCAAAATGAGAGCCGCTCTCTGTGGCTAACAAGCGAATTCAAGCCCACACAGCGGCGGCACCGCAGATCAAGTGCAATTACGAGTTTGACAAGTTTAAAAAAGTTTTTTTGCTTTTGCTTCCTTTGCTCTCCCAAACACTTTTTCACACACTTGAACTTCACCCCACCGTAATGACGACGACGGAGACGATGATGATGATGATGATGATGAGATTCATTCTTTTTTCTTTTTAAAGCTCACACTTTTAGGATTTTTGACAAAAGTCGTACACTCTGTTCGGTGCCATCTGTTCTTTTTCTTCATTCAAATGATGATAGTGAAAAGAAAAGTAGTAGAAAGATAAGATAAACCTTTTTCAATTTTTCAATTTTTTTATTTTCAATTGGCAATTGGCACTTAAGTAGTTTTTCCATTTTAGTAAAACAAAAAAATCAAAACCAAAAATTGATGGGCAGATGTCAAGTAAAATCATGCACTTTAAAAATTCCGTTTTGTAAAAGTGAAACTAATCATTTGAAAACCTCGTTTAAAGCAAAAATGCAATACTTTACTTAGCGTTTTGTCGTTTAGTTGTATTCAAAAACACACTTTTGTAGTGAAACTAAATAAAAAACAGCATTTTGTTTTACCATTTTTGAGTGCCGTCATCATTTAAATCAATGTCTCGACATATGTCACTGTTGTTTAGTAAGTGTGAGAGAAATCAGAAATGAAAAGCACTTTACAACAAAATCAAAATGTTTCTCATTTCATTAAAAAGCATCAAAAACAAAAAAAGAACAAACTTGCGTCATACTGTTGACTTGTTTAGCAGACTTTTCGATCTGTTTTTTTCTCTTTATCATATGATAGTTTAATTGATGTAATAAAAAAATGATAAAAAGTAAATTGTTATGTTTTTAAAAAATCAAATGAAAGAAGTATCTTGTAATTGTTGTGAAAATGGCTTTTAACCCATTTCAGTGTCATCCCAACTGCTCTCTAGTCAAGTAACTTAAATAAATTTATTTAAATTTGCTTGTTGTTGCTTTAACTTTAATTCAGTTAAAAAAATGCAAGTTAAAATAAACATTGTTTTATTTTTTTAAATTTTTTTTTAACATTTTTTGCAATAAAAAATAGTGCCGGCAATCATAATTGTTAATTTGAAACACAAAAAAACAAAAACAGCTTTAAATTTAGTTGTCAACGTTGCAGGTGTTAGTCATTTAGGCATTTTTTTACTGCAAATCACTATTACAAAAATTTTACTTTTTTTAAATATCTTTTTTATATTTAAAAACAACTGGTGTCATTTGCACTTAAGTGTATTTGACACTTTTACTCACTTACCAGTTCACACAATTGTTACCTTACTTTACACTTTCGAATTAATTTGAGCAGTAGAAAAAAGTAGAGCTAATATAAAAAAAGAATTTTCTAAATGTGTTTTTAACATAGAAAAAAAGTGTCTCTGTCAATTGAAGTAGCGAAGAGACAAACAACTGAAAAGCAAAAAAGCCATTTTTTTGAATGACATCTTTCTTTTAGCACTTCTTTTACTTTTTTAAGATGTACGCACTTGGTTGTCGTGCGGAAAGCTCTTTTTATTTTGTAACCAGGTTTTGTTAAAAGTTGTTTTTGCACCAGACTACTTTTGTAGACTAAGTGCCTCAAAAGCCTAGCTTAGCTAGTTAGCTAGCTTTGCACGGTTTTATGTAAAAACACTTGTCAGCACTAGCTAAAATGTTTGTCATTTAGCAAACGTAAAAACTTAACAGTTATTTTGGTTTATGTAATAAAAAGAGTTGTTTCCCGCAGACATCTGATCAGGTAAAAATGGCTGTTTAATCAAAATTAAAAACATTTTTTAGCTAAATGCATAAGCAAACAAAACAAAATATTTTTTTTTTCTGCTTGCTGAACCACACTTGAAAACATTTTTGGTAAATAAAAAATTAAAACGCACCGGGAAACAAGATAAACAAACGAACACACACAACAATGCAACACTGCATTTTATAAAATTATAAAACTTTTTCTACTAAATTATTTGTCATTGCATTTCTCTTTTTTGCATTTTAATTTGCTCAACTGCACTATTTTGATGACAATTGCAGTGTAAATGTGTACTTTTTAAAAAATTTTTTGTTGCATTTCATTCAACTAAAGTACCTTTTTTTATTTAATTTTCTAAATCAGTTTGTCAGTCGTTTTAATATCTATCAGCAAGTGCAGAAATGGTTGCAACAGCAGCAACAACAGCAGCAGATCATTTGTCAGATTACCGGTCGATATCTCATTTTCAGCCTTGTTGAACTGCCACATTTCACCACAGCTTTACACTCATAGACTGGCACAGAATGAGAATCAGTCAGTCAGTCAGTCAGACGGTTTTTAGAAGCTTTTCGCTAACTAGTCTTTCTCTTTTTATTATTCCCTCTCGCACTAATCGATCTGCACTAACTACACACACACACACACACACTCACCGACTTTATGACAATTACCATTACTACTACTGTTTATATGGTGTTATAACTTCTGCATCATTGCTCTTTCAGGCTACTGCTGTCAGTAATGCTGCTCTGATTATAAAACCAACAGCTTTTTGACAATTTTAAAGCGTGTTTTATGATAAGTAAAAGATGAGTTTAACTCAATTAAACTATGAGATAAACTAAACAGTTAAATTTCTGAATTGATTGACGAGTTGAGCTGTTTTAAGTCCATCAGTCAAAAAATTTTAAAGTTTAAGCAAAAACAAAAGGTTTAACAAGGAAATTCTTAAATTGGAATTTTACTTGATTTAAAAGTCTTTGCATTTTAATGATTAGCAGACGAGTGCTAGAGATAAAGATAAAGCTAAAAATAAAAGCAATTTTTACGACTGTTTAACGACAGAATCAATTTGCCGCCTCATGCCTCTTCTCCTTTTTTCATTTTCTCTCTTTCTTTCTTCAGCTTTCTCTGCATTATTCTGTCAATAAAATTAAGTCTAATTAATCAATTAGCATAGCCGCTTGCCGCCGCTGCAGTTGCTCTTTCACTTCACTTTCTCTTGTTCTTTCACTTTTTGTTTTTCCTGTCCGTTGTTGCTCTAAGTGAAGAAAGTCATTAAAAGTTTGCTGGCTGGTTTGCGTGCATGTCTGCCCCTTTACCCTGCTATTGAATTTACCAGAAAAAAAGTGAAAACAAAGTTTTTCTTCTGAAGTTTTTTCCTAAAAGTTTAATATTTGATTTGACTAGAATGTTACTAGAAATAGATCACTTTAGAAAGCATTTATTTTTTGATAGACAAATTTTTTAATGTTAGTTATGATCATTTTCAAAAATTGAATTAAACTAATGAATTTTTTTACAATTCATTTGCAACACTGTTTAAAATAACACTGACAGGGCGATCGCGAGGTACCAAAGCCAAACCACTTTTATTCAATCCAGTATATTTATTGCTATTTTTGTGCCAAATGAAAATTTTTTAGTTTGGGAATTAGCAGAGATATTTGATATTTCCTGATTCTGTCATCTATGGAGATTTACATAGAGTAGCGGCCAGCAATTTTTTCGCCATAGCAAATAAGGTATTTCATATCTTTGCTAATTCCCAAACTAAAAAAATTTCTTTTGGCACAAAAATAGCAATAAATATACTGGATTGAATAAAAGTGGTTTGGCTCTGGTACCTCGCGATTGCCCGGCCAGTGTAATATAAAAACTTTTGCTTGTTAAAAACAGCTTTCTCTAAATTTAAAAAACAAAAAAATGTTATTAAAAAACTTCATTAGCGTGTGTATACTGTTTTTTAAAGTTTTCAATTTAAAACCACACCCTATATCACTGGTCAGTGCATAAAAAATTAATAAAAAACAGCAAATAAGTTTTGGAAACAAATAAAAATCAATCACTCAATAACCACAAGATGATCAGCAATCAGATAACACACAGTTTTTTAAACCAAATTTAACTATTTGTTAACATTTAAAATTTACCATAACAGTTAACTTTGATTCTTTTTAACACTAGACAACAAAAGCAACAGTTTTAATGCAGTTGATATGTTAGCAAACAGGACAAACTCATTTCAATTTTTTACATTTTGATATCGTTGTTGTTGTTGCTGCCGCTATAGTTGTTAAAAGAGTTTGTCTTTTTTTAACTGGCAGCTAATCCATTTAAGTGTACAGCATCTAGTGTCATCGTCGTTGTCGCCTGCTGCTGTTTTTGTTGGTTTCAATTTGAGTTAGTCACAATAAATCATTTTTATCGAACCAGAACACCAACACCGCCATTGCTAAAAACAGCAGAAACAACAGCTTTACAATCAAACCACTTGACACAAAAAAGTAAAAAAAGTAAAAAAGAAGAGTTTTATACACAATTTTTTTATTTTGGTTTGTCAAAGTTGTGATCTCGTCAGTAGAAAATACTTTTTGTTTATTTTTTCTTTTTTATCTACCCTTTCATGCGTTTTTATCATCAATTGACATATTACACTTTTTCTTTTTTAGCTCATCTTAGTTTCATGTGGCTCAACAAGAGGGCAAATCATCACTCAAATTTGGCTGACTAGTTTGACTGTTTTTGCTGTTGTTGTCATTGATCGCTAAATCTCGTTTTATTTATAGCTACTCAAATGAAAAAGAGCTTTGTTGTAACAATAAAAAATAAACAAAAATTTTTGTTTAATAAAAAACTTTTCCATTTATGTTTTTGCATTAATTAATTGCAATTGATTGTTTTAAATGTAAAAAATGAAAAAAATGTTCAATTTTTCAAAAAATTACAACATTTTTGTTATTCAAGCAAACAATGTTCAGTGGATTAAAATTTTTTTAAGTCGGCCAGTTTATGATTGCCATTATGATTATTATGGTTTTTATTTTTCACCATTTGCACTTTTTACCATGCAATAGGGGCCTATTACTTGTATTATTTTTAGTAAAAAGTGTTGTTAAAACTTAACTAAAAAAATTTCGCAGCAGTTTGGTACTGTTTGGCTTAAACAGAGAACTGTTGTTGTTGGCCAGTGACCATAAGAATGAAAAATGCAAAAATGGTAATTTTAGCAGAAATAAAAAATACTTGCAAAAACAAGCAAATAGGTATAAAAATGTTTGCAGAAAAAATCATCATCATCATCATTGCCACCATTTGCAGGGCATTTTTATTGGTTTTTAGCTATTTTAAGTTATTTTAACAAAAAATAAAAAACTTAAAGGGGGCATGATTAATAAAACATGGGGGCCAAACTCATTCAAAACATCACCGCTACACTTTATCTGTATGCCTTTTCATTGTTGCTTTTTAACTGTTTCAAAAAAACAATGAAAAAAACAATGCGAAAACACTGGAAAAGATAAGTTAATAAAAAGTGTTTGATAATATTAAAACTTTTTTTATTTTTAAAAAACAAAAATTTTTTGTTTTTGAACTTTAAATGTTTTTTACTATTTTTAATTTTGTTATTAATTGGAGAAGCGCTGAGGTAGAGTGAACACAAGCATACGTAGTCTAGACTGACTTTTAATGGCAAAAAGTAGCTGCTTATATACAAACAAGTGACGTAACTTCGAATTTCTCAAAACCACGTCGTTAACGGCCTATGGGCCGCTACTTGTGATATTTTTTTAAAAAAAGGCATTAAAAATATTGATGATAAAAATAAACAACCAAAGCATTTCATGTCCGTTGTTTACTGTAGCACAGAACAGCACAGCACACACGCTGCAAACAGTCAAAACAAAAAACAACAACAACAACAACGATCTAAACTGACCAGATATGCTGCAAACAGTGTCCTCGCACACTGTGTGTCCAGTTCCAATGACTAGACTAGAAATGCCCGCTACATAGACAATCAATTATTATTCCCATTCTTATTACTTTTGCTACTATTATTACCAGACCGCGATTACTTCCTCTTCCTTGCGCCTTTTCTCTCCTTTTATTTATCTGTTTTATTGACATCAGATTAAGATGAGAAAGAGGAAGAGAAAGAGAGGACAGGGCATGCAAATGTATTAACGAAAGACGGACAAACCGACAAACAGCTAGACAGTAAAAGATATCGGGCAAATAAATTGTCTTCCATCGTCTTTGTCGTTGCCGTCGTCTGCTGTGACTAGTGTAGTGTCATTCAGCCCGGTCTCCTATTTTCCGCAAGCATTGCCTCATCTTTCAAACAGACAGAAAAACAACAAAAAAGGCGAATCTGGAACCCTCCTTTCTTTCTTTATTCAGTCTTTCTTCCATTTGGTCGGCAATGGAATAGGAAAAAAGGAAAGCTGTGCAAAGCAAAACATGAAAGCGAAAAGTAGATAAAATGAATGACCCTGTGAGAATGAGTGTGTCTGCTGTTGTTTGTGTGTGTGTATGTGGTTGTTGTGTGTTGTGTAGTGTGTGGCCAATGGCCAACAAAAAAGATTGTCTGACTGAGACTGAGAATGTGTCTATTCTGTCGCCGTTGCCAGCCACTCAACACTAGGAAAAACATGCACACACTCTCTTTTACTCTCTAACTCTCACACTTGCTCATTTATCACACTTGTTTCCCCAAACAGAGTCTCACATTTGCACTGTTTTTGCTGCTGTTGTTGTTGTTTTCCAGAGACAAGCAAGCAAAGAAGTCGTCTCAGGCTGGCTAGCAAAAAGAAGAAAAGAAAAGAAAAGAAAACCAGAGCTCATTTTTTTTCTCTCTCTCTCTTTGTTTTTTTGCAAAAACAAACAAGCTCATGAATTTTGCTGTCGTTGAATGAAGAGACCAGAAGAGAAAAACCAGAAAAAGTACATGACCACTGCCACCACCACTAATCGGAGCTGCAGTGTTGTGCTGTGCAAGTACTCTAAAGAGTAAAAATAAGAAAATGAACTGAAAACAAAAAACAACAACAGCGGCCGCATGAATAATGTCAAATGAAGAGAATGGATAGTGATGAAAAGCAGAGGAAGATTTACCTTCTTTACTGCTGACCTCGGCAACTATCTTCTAGTTTTTCTTTTGTAAATTGTGTTTTTTCAAGTATAACTGCCTAGTTTGTTTTATCTGGTTTTTTGTTTGGCCATCCATTTATTGTAAATTTGGATAATAAATTTAAATAAACAAAGTAGTAATATCAAGTAATGTAAGGTAAATCAGTTGCCACTATCACAACTACAATTTTTCATTTATTTTTTATTTTAAATTTTTGTTTGACAAATAGATAAAAATTAATAAGAATATTCTAGCACTAAAATGTTTGAAAATTTTGCAAACAAATTGTTTATCATTTGTAACAATTAAAAAAACTTGTTTTTGTGTTTAATTTCAAAAAACATCACAAAAAGTTAAGTTTTTGCATATTTGACCTGTTTAGCAGCACATCGTAGTTAGTGATTGCAGACAAAAATATGATTTCGCTTACAACTAAGCACACTTTCAGTCTGACTCATTTGTTTGCCTTGCCTTGCCTTTGCTGCTCCTGTTGCTGACGCTGCCCTACAACTGTCGTCGTCAGCATAACTGATACTGCACAGAGCAGTTCAGCATCAGGTCGTGCTGTGCAGACACCCGTTTTACCCCTGTTGACACAACAAAAGGGAAGTTGTCTGCAAAACCGACCGACTACTATTTGCGCAGTCTCGATGCTTGCAGTTTTGCCGCAGAAAGTCAACAAAAGTAAACACAAGAAAACAAGTGTCGTACGCAAAACAAATTTTGTACAGTTGCTTGCCGAATACCTTAAACATTGAGTCAGTTTGTTTGGTGGTTTATTGGTAATGATGGTGATAGTGATGGTAGTGGTGGTCATGCTGGGATCTACTGTTGCTACTGCTAGAACTGCTGCTGCTGCTGTTTCATTTCCGGTGTGTCATCTTTTCACCACTAACACAACTGCTCTCGATAACATTGGTAATAATGTTGGTGATAGTGAGGATGATGATGATGATGATGATGATTCAGAGCAGAAATCTGATGATCAAGAGTGATTCACAAGTGTATGAGGAAATCAGTGACACCAGTTGCTTCTACTACTACCTATGCTTTCATTTGCCTACCATTGCCCTTGTAAAAACAATTTTTTCAAATCTCTCACGCTAAATGCACAATTCTAAAACATAATTTTTAAAATTAAACACCCAATTCTAAACTACGAAAACCAAAAACTAAACAATAAGAAGGGTTTGTGCAAACTATATTATTAAAAATTACTTTGTTTTCAGTTTTTTAGATTTTGCTGCTGTTTGCCGTCTCTTTTATTGCCGCCGCCGCAGCCGCCGCTGTTGCTAAATTTTGCCGCATTTTGTTGCATGTGCGCATTTTTCGCGTTTGCCGCCGTCGCCGTCGCTGCCGCCAACTTTCTCTCAGCAAAGCTTTCTCACAAACTTTTCACCCAGTGTTCAGCCCCAGCTGTAAAAGCGTCTTCCCCCGTTCTCAGCACAAAAAGCAACGTTTTTAGACATTGACTCCTGCCGTGAGTGTCCTACCTTGGATACAGTCAATTTACACTTGTTAAAGTCATATTCAAGGTAGTATACCCAGTGCAGGCGACAATGACCGGTTCAACCAGTTAAACCCGCCTCGCCCCTTGCCCCCTCCGCCGTGCAGCAAACATTGCAAGCGCTTGCTCAATGATAAGTACAGCAAAAAATACTTGAATCATCTTATCATTGATTGAGGTTTTCGGATGAATTGGGAGGTGGGGTGGATGAAAAGGGTAGGTTGATGGGGTAGATCATTTCGGGACAGCTAGGTTAAAGGTCTGCTTACTGGAACAATTTCGGAAAGATGATTAGATGGACTTTTAGGATGCTGGGTTGTTAGGTTGCTAGATGATCAAAAAAGGTAAAGGTAGACTATTTGACAACAACAACAATGGCAATTTTTGCTTACAATTTATTTAGCAATTTTTTGTTTTTAATTATTTTTTAGAAAATGTTGTTGTTGTCAAATTGTCTAAAATGTTGTACAAAATTGTTTTCTTAATACTAAATTTTATTTTCTATTCTAACATTAAAACATAAAGTACTAGACACATTTAGAATTCTAGTGATTTATTAATCATTTTACTTTGTAACTAATTTTATACTAAAGTACTGTTTTTAATAACAATAATTATTATTTAAAATGATTTTTGATTGTTTTTATTCACTGATCACACACACACTTTTGTTAAACTACCAAAAACCTATCTTTATTTTAATAAATCATGCACGCGCTCTAATTTTTTTACCACAAAAACATCAGCCCATCAATTAGCATTTGATAGATAATAATGGTTTTTCTATGGCCATCTTTAAAATCACCATCGACATCATCAGCATCAAGGAAAACAACATCATCATCATTATTATTATCACCACCACCACCATCACTACCAATACCACTACTTCCATCACCACCATCATCATCATCATTTTCTAATTTGGACTGCCCACTGTCTGCCAACGGTCAGCAATTTTGACTAATTATTTGTTGTGTGAGCGCAAACAATTTTGGTTTAACTAAAAGTATAAATTATTGTGGTTTTTATTCAATAAATATTTCAATGAAACTTCATTAAAAACAAATTTGATTCAAAAAAAATATTCAAATAATTTATGGTATTTACTTGAACTTAAATGTTAAAAAATTATAGTTACTTAATCGGTTAAAACATAGTTTGCATACTAAAACACTTAGTTGTATTTGTGTCAGTTGTGAATTACATTTTTTACAAAGTTTATTGTTTACAACATACTGTTAAAAAATTTAAGGTGAGAGTGAGTCGAATTTTCTAATTTATTGGCTCTCGTATTGTTCTTATAAAAATTGTCATTTTTTTGTTTATTTCTTGATTTCAACTTGTGGAGCAGCTAAAACTGCAGTTTTTGCGTTCAAATAAAGTTAAAGAGTTAGACAAAGACAGTATGTGGGTTTTAAGGAAAATTCGGTATCTTTTCATTTTTACAAACAAATGAGCTTAAAAAAATAAAAAATTTTATGTTTTAACTACTTCAATGGCTTGTAAAAATAAAAATACACCGAATTTTCCTTAAAATCTACATACGGCCTTTGCCAAGTTTTTTAACTTTATTTTAAAACAAAAACTGCAATTTTAGCTGCTTCACAAATTGAGATCATGAATTAAACAAAAAATGACAATTTTTATAGGAACAATACGAGAGACAAAAAAATAAAAAATTTGACTCACTCTCACCTTAAAATGTTTTGAAATATTTTAAAATGTCTAAAACTGCAACGATGATTAGTAAAAACAAAAAATAGGTAAACATCTTTTGCTGCAAATAAGCGCGCCTGATTAAAATTGCTCATTTAGAAAACAGAATGAAAAAAGTGCCAGCAATCAGGTTCACGGCTTTTTCCGTTCTGACTTTTATTGTCAATACTTTTTTAATCTGTTTTACCCTTGTCACCAACGTTATTACGACCATCACCTTCATTACTGCCATCAACATTGCCAATAATTGGCAAACAAGTGTTGCGGTCTCGTCGGTTCTTTTTTAGTTTTTTAGATCATCTATAATTAAACTCCAGTTTTTAAAACATCTTTATTATCTCAACACTTTTTTTTCTCAGTCTATTTTTTGTTAAAACGGCTGTTTTGTTTGTTCGTAGTATTTTTTGTAAATTTTTTTTAAATTGCAAAATTGCTTAGGCAGGTAACAACAATTGTTGTTCACGTCCATTGTTGTTAAAAGTTTTGTTTTAAAAAGCACAATTGTGTTTAATAACAGGAATAAGTTTGTTTAGTAGACATTGTGTGTGATGTGCGGCAGACCGCAAAAATGTTTATTGAGTAGTTACACTTAACAATTTATTTTTTTAATTTTTTGTCTCCGTTTGCTTGTCTGTTTTGGTTTTTTTGTATCTATTGAAACACAATTAAATATTAATTTTGCCATGCAGCGGCTAACCAACTCAAGTGTGGTTCGTTTTAGTTATAGTCACAAGCGTTCAAGCGTATGATGATTTTTTGCACTTTGCCGATCACGGTATGCTTTTTGCTCATCATTTAATATAGTCTCATTTTTTAAATTTGTTGCTCATTTTTACACATTAACGCGGTTAATTTTGTAGTTGCTATTGCGTTTAATATGCTCCATATGCTTGTGCAAAACAAGTATGGTTTTTCATTATTTTAATGATAAAAAGATTTTTATTGTGTTTTCACTTTTTTTCAACAATTTTTAAATAGAGTTTGCTCCCTTAAATTAACTGAACTTCCGTTTAACATATGCTGTTGACCAAATCCATCATTCATTTTTTGTTTAAAATTGAATTAAAAAATGCTTCTGTGATTTTTCTTTTGTTTGGTTTTTAAACATTTTAAAACAATTTTTAAAATTGTTTTTTATTTGAGTAGCACACTCTATTGTTCTAACAAATCAAATATTATTTTTTTTATTTGCTTGACAATTTTATTTTAGCAAAATTTTTAAAACTAAATCAAATTTTTGAATTTTGTTTACACACATTGGCCAACTCTTTTAAATAATTTTTAATTTAATTTAAATGTTATTAATTTTTTAAACCTTAAGGGGAGCCATTTTTGAGAAAAAGTGGGTTTCCCTGCATAATGCATTTGTATAGCAAAAAGGTCATTTTTTCAGTACACTTTTCTCAGCAACCACACATCAGATTTAGGTGTTGTAAAAAGAAAAATGAAGGCAAAAATGTGATCTTTATTTTAAACAAAAGCGATTAAAGTTTAACAATATTATTTAAACAATTATTATAGTTTAAAAAACAATAGGTTTTACAAAGTAGTTAATATTACAATTAAAATTTTTAATTTTTTGTTTTTGTTTAAAATGAAAATAGCAATCTCATCTTTATTTTGTTTTTTACAGCATCTAAATCTGATGTGTGGCTGCTGAGAAAAGTGTACCGAAAAAATAACCTGTTTGCTATACAAATGCATTGCGCAGGAAAACCCACTTTCCCTCAAAAAATGCTCCCCTTAAACAGATATAAAATTATGTTTTTTTACAATCAATATTTTTTTAAAACAACTAAAATTTAAAAATTTTTATTTTTGCAAATAGAAAACAATCTAAAAACAGTTCACCTGATTAAAGTGCTTTTTTGTTTTGTTGCACAAAAAATGTACTAAATTACATTACTGGCCTTTAAAAAAAATCTCGCTAACAGTCAGAGTGCGTCAGCGTTGCCTTTTCTATCTATTTTTTCTCTTTTTGTTTAAAACAAAACACTGCCTAAAAACCCTAAAGCAAAACGTTAAAAAATAGAAACCTAAAAAACACTTTTAAAAAAGTTTACTTACCTTTTTGGTGGATGGGAAAAAGACCACCGAGGAGAATGTCACCGTGTTCGTTGACCTTACTTCCAGTGCCCGTCTGCATGCTGCCAATGGAAGAGCCGCCGTTGCCCGGACCAAAGTGAATGGCCATCACCGAAATAGAAAAGTAGGTGGTAGCCAGGAAGAGAAGCAAAATGGGCGCCATTAACAGCAACAGTGGCCGGAACACTTGTCGCAAGAGCGCCAAAGTGGAAAATTGCATTTTCTTTTGATTGGAGAGTTGTTGCTTGTGCTGGTGAACCATTGCAACCCGTACTTTTGCAGACTTCATCCTCAAATTTTAAGTATTTTTTCTTTTTATCACTTTTGGAGATTGGTGAAATGTTTGAGTGAAGAAGAATTTTGCTAACTTTTGCTACGACTATTGATCTAGTGTTGGTAAAACACTCTGCTTCATTTGTGTTTTTACTGAAGTTTTCAGATCAAAATTAAAAAATTTATACAATATTTTTAGGAAACGCAAATTTTAAGACGTGAATTAAGTGAATTGAAAGTTGAGTTTTGTTGTTGCAAAAAATAAAATGTATGTTTAGAAAAAATGCGTTTGTTTAGTTATTTCACTTCTTCATTGTTGCTGCTGTTGTTGTTTTTAGCAAACCGAAATTGTATTGATCACCAGCTCAATTTAACTTTTTTATAACAAAATAATGATATGCAAAAAATACTAACTGAAACCAAACTGAAAAAATGTTTGATGCAACAAATGAACTGTTTGCTTGGGCTTTAAACGTCAATTTAAATTTTTGATAGTTATAAAAACAATTGAATGTTAGTTCACAATGCAATTAGCTTGCAATTAAATTAACTTTACTCCGATCCTTGTGAGTGAAGCTCGTAGTATAAACACTGTTTATGCGGCACAAATTTAACATGGCAAACAGATATAAACAATAACAAACACATTTAAATTAAAAAAAATCATATGGTTGTTAACAGCAGTCAGACTTTGATATTACAAATAAATGGTGCAAAAATGTAAGTAATGTTCAAGTTGTTGGTTGTTGGGCAATGACAATGATGATGCTGGAATGAGATGATGATCAATCAAGATGCCTGTAAGAAATCAACACAAAAAACACAAATGAAATTAATTTGTTGTTAGAATAGTTATAATTTGCAATCATTTTTGTTCAACCACCTGTTGTCTCTAGCAGCATATGTTACAACAAATGTCAACACTTTAGCAAGAAAACAACAACAACACTCAAGCCCTTTTTATTAAATTATCGAAAACACTTTTTAACACTTGCAAAACATCTTGTTTTTTATGGTTGGGCAGCGGTCTTGGCAACGGTGACTTTGATAATAGTAATGATTACCACTGTTTGTTAAAAAAAACCTTTTTGGCTGCCTTTGCTGATACTGCTGCATCAGCATTTTTAGATGGGATCTTTTAAGTGTTCATTGCGTTCAGTGATGCGGCAAACAAACAGTGGTGGTGGTGGTAGTAAAACAATGTATGTGTGTGTCTCAGTTGTCCACTTGACCAGAAAAAAACTCAAGAAAAAAGAAGGAAAATGATTGGCAAGGGCAGTCAAGTGGTCAAGTGGGCTGGTTGGTCGGTCGGTCGGGTGACACTTGACAGCAGCATCAATAGCAGTCAACCGATCTGATCATGATGATCAACCTTTTTTAAGTGTTTTTTCTCCAGTGGTGGTGGTGATAGTGATGGTAGTGGTGGTAGTAAAGGCAGAAAAAAATCAGCTGCGACCAAACGATCGTCATCGAGATGATGATCAAAAGGAAGATTTTACATCACCAAAAAGAAAAAGGGAGAGAGGGTAAGGAGAGTTAAGAAGAGGGCAATCAATAAAATCGATGAATAGAAAGTTTGTTGTGCTCTTGTTTTGTTGTGTGTTCACTTTGTGCCGTGTAATTTTTTTTGTGCGTGTAAGTGTTTGTGTGCATGTGAACGTTTGCTTGAATAAACCATCAAAGATGCCTGGAATCGTAGCAGTAGTAGTGGCAGTATTCAATAGTGGTAAAATTACATTGGTAAAAAGAAGAAGAAAGGAAAAGAAAAAGTAATGGCCAAATTGAGATATCAGTCGCCCGCAGTGTTATTGATATTTTTTAGGTTAGGTTTAGTTCTGTTTTTACTTTATTTATTTAGCATAAGTGGCGGCCCTAGTTAGTATTACAAGTTGAACTGAGAAAAACTGTGTTTTACAACAGCAGCAAAGTCGTTAACTTGTATCGTTTTGAACGTTTTTTCTGCTGCTACACTGGAACGGTTGATACATTTTGGCAACTTGTTAAAGCATTTAAACTTTACCCTTAACAAAATTAAACGTAAAATTAAAATTTTTTGCTGCATTTGAGATGATAGTTTTCCTCAACGTCAACTTTCCGGCACAACATTTTTTTTATTTAATTTATGCAATCTTATTTTTTAGCTTGCATACTTACTAGACTAGGTAACCACTACTAGCACCAGTTGCTCAGTTAACAAACAAGCAGCAACAACAACAATAAACTGCTTACAAATAGTCAAACATGAAAGCATAACAAAAGTTAAACACTGTTGTACTAAAAAATGGCAAAAAGAAAACAGTCGTAAAAACGTTAAAAGGGAAAACCAAAAGTAATTTTACTTTTTGTTTAACCTAGTTTTTTGCCTTAAATTTGCTTGCTGTTGCTTCCAACTACTCACTTACACAGGCAAAGAAACACATTTAGCTGTTAAATAATAATATTAATGTAAAAAAGAAAAAACAGGCATCACATCAACGCGAGCAGAAAAAAATGGGAAAATTGCCGTCAAGAGACTAAAAACAGAATAGCAACAAAAATAAAAAAGCAACAAAAATAAAAACAGTTGATGATGGTGATAGCCGCTAGCCGATTAGTGCAGTGTAACAAAAGAAACGAGAAAAAGAGAATGAGAAAGAAAAGAGAAAAACGGCACAGTTGAATCTTTTTCTTCTGTTAACTATTCAATTAGTTCTATTTACTTGCTTTTACAAAAATTTTAGTTTTGTTTTTACTTGTTTTAGTTGTTTATAATGAGTTTATGTTTGAATAAATAAGCAAATGAGAGATTGAAAAGCTTTTTTGTTGTTTCTTGCAACAAATATTTTAAAACAATAAAACTTAATTTTAAACAAACACATTTTTAGTTACTGTAACATTAAATTATCAAGTAAATTTAAAATAAAATCAGGTTAAAACAATTATGCTTTTTTTGTTTTATAAAGTTTAAAAATTTTGCAAATGTGCATCAATGCCGCACACTTAACGTTTCTGGAATTTAGCCTTAGGCATTCGAGCGAGATTATTTATAGTTTTAATAACTTTAATCAGTTTTTAAATATTAGCTTTCATTATTCATTTAACTATTTTAAAATTTTAAACTCGTTTTTTTACTTGGGGCACAATTTTGCGTTATTTTACCATGCAAAAAATAAAATGCGTTGCAAAAATTAAACAATAGAATTAATTTTTTAATGCTTTTCGTAATGGTTTTGTACTTTTGGTGCAATTTAAATTTAAATACAAATAAAAATTATTAAAAATTGTTTTGTTTTTCGCATTTTTAATTACAGTTTTTTATATCTTTTTTCTTTTTATACAGTTTAAAAAATTATTAACCAAAACAAACTGGAAACAGCTCGAATGCTTTAGTAGCAACAATAGTGGTTGTGTTTTATTTAATTTAAAGCTATTTTGTTTTAACTTGATTTGTAAATTTTAAAATAACGACAAAAACTACTGCACAATTTTTTTAAACATTTTTTGTTTTGTTTATTTTTTGTTTGTTCTCCGTTTCTCGTATTTTTATTTTGTTGTGTTTTATTTGTTGGCTCTTTTTCAGTCAGTCAGTCAGTCAGCTTTCAGTTTCCTACTCACTCAATCTGGTTTGATTGCACTATTTTGATTAAGGCTTCACCAGCAATGGTGACTGCAGCAGCAACAACATTTTAACATTTTGACGAGTCAATTTAATTTGCTTCAGTTCTTTATTTTCTTGCTTTTGCTGAATCTGATTCTTTTTTTTCTTAAGTTTAGTATTTCTCCCAGTTTACTTTCAATCTTTCTCTCAATCTTTCTCTTTCTCTTTCTCTTTCTCTCTCTCTCTCTCTCTCTCTCTCTCTCTCT
>JAALOO010001014.1_pt1 | contig 21654 bp, 24 predicted proteins | sample 7257641 | NCBI WGS metagenome assembly JAALOO01 (sample SAMN14085613, study PRJNA598686) | mite metagenome | biome: ENVO:01001000; feature: ENVO:01001002; material: ENVO:01001226; isolation source: single female mite from University of Michigan culture on fish food culture... ...
TCTTAAGCTAAAATTGTGATCTTGGTCTTAAATTGAAGATAACGATTAGCCAGAGGGAAACCTCAATTAGAATTTTGAGTTATGCTCCCAATCTTTTTCAATAGCGATGTGCGTGAAAAAAATGCTCAAAATTTTACTTTTTTTACACGCACATCGCAATTGAAAAAGATTGGGAGCATAACTCAAAATTCTAATTGAGGTTTCTCTCTGGCTAATCGTTATCTTCAATTTAAGACCAAGATCACAATTTTAGCTTAAGAATTGATCGAGAATTTTTGAGCCGCGTTTTTGTAAACATTCCCATAGAAAACACATTGAAGCGAACACAGCGCCGCCTGCCTCCATGTCATGCTTTAAAATAATAACAATAAATTATAAATTAAAAATTGTATTTAATCAAAATGCAATAATAGTTTATCAAAACAATTTAAAACTACCAACTTTCACATTTTTTAATTGGATTCATAGGTGAACCTGCAGTACAGTTAAATGCTTTTGCAAATGATTCTAAATTACTTAAAGCTCCATTAACTCGATATTTCTCAGGACTATGTACACTTTTTGAAATTTTTAATCTTGTTTGTACACGTGAGTTAGAGCGACACCATTTCTAAAAAATTATGATTTTAAAAAGTGCATCATTATTAGTATTACTTTTTACGTACTTGAGCGAAAGACAGAAAGAAAAGCATGTCAGTTGAAAAATCAGGCAGTTCGTAAAGTCGCAGTAAATTCATATCAGCAGTTTCATTAGTTTGCTTTTTGTATGCATTAAATGCTGCCTGTATTCCTGCTAAATCAGACATGTCTTCCTCAAAAGTTCGCATTCCATCAAGCTATAAAAATTAATTTTTAAAAAGTTGTTTGTCAATGACAAAACTTTGTAAAATGTACATACGTGTTGTTCAGCAGATTTGTCGTAATAGTTAGTGTATTGCGAGACAAAGCATTGTGCTTTGCTAAGATACTCTTTCAGAAAATGATCTGACCATGGAGCCATCAAACGTTCAAATTCTGAATACCGAGGTGTAACTGAGTGAGATAGCTCGTGTCCAAAAAATGAGCCAAGTGATGCAAAGTTCAGATAACTGCAATGTTGCGAAAAATTTTAAAAACGTTACAAAAGTTTTTGTGATGATTTTTCACTTACAAAGGCCTGTCTTCTTCATAGAAAGGTGATTGCAAGAGACCCATTGGAATTGCTTTGGAAAATTAAAATATGGTTTTAAGATTTGCAAAAATTAATATGAAGCGGTTACTTACACACAACATTCCCAACAATGTCATACGATGCCCCGACATATAAAGGCAACGGATCCCAGAAGTAGCTTTTGTTGACTTTTCCACCTAAATTAGTCAACATGTGACGGACGCGAATCTCTTGAATTTGATTGTAGTAACGAACAATATCGTTTGTCGTCGACTCATTAGCTCGAGTGTAGTTCTGTGAAAAGTTAAGTATAATTAAAACTATTAAAAATGAACTAATTAAGCCAAAACACACTAGAACGTTGTAGTGATTAATGAGATGGCGATCGTCCAAAATCCAGTCCGGATATCCAATGTTGATGGTGATGTTCTCCACTCGCTTAACCAGTGCCTCTCTCGTGTCGTCAATCCAGGATTTGCCGCTCATTGACTGAACAAACATGGTTCGCACTTGTTCAACAATGGCGCGGGCGTTTTTCCGTGAATGCAGTGGCAGGTGCTTGTCCAGGTAAACTCTCGCCATCAGGTAGGGCAGTGACCGGGCAATGGGCTCAAGGCATTGCTTTTTAATCAGTTTGGCGCTTTCCCGAGACTCTGTACTGTAAAAGTTTTGCTGAATTTCTGAAATTTAAAAAATACATGTTTGTCAAAATGTAGTGTTTGTTGTAGGTAAATAAACACATACCGACAAAGGTACTGCCGCCAATTAGAAATCCAAACGATTCAATGACTCTCCAGCCAAGATAGTTGGCAATGATGCGTTTGTCAGTGCGCGCAAGAAGTCGCGACAGATCTATTAGATAGTGCACGTCGTAGAGAGCATCAGACTGGCTGAAAGTGGTCTCATTATTGACTCCATGGTACTTCTGGAAGTTGAAGAATATTTGAAACCAGTTAATTTCATTGATCAAGCAGCCGATTGTTTCCAGTTTTCGCTCAATCATGTTGTCCATTGTCTTTTTGGCAATCTAAAAAGGATGATAATAAAAGTTTGTGAAAGTTAAACAAATTTTTAAAATTGCTTCAACTTACATTGGCAACCATCTTCTCAAATCTAATGACTTCCCAGATTTCATTTATCGTTTCATTCTGAACGTTTTGAGCACCAAAGTGCATAGCAGTATTCAACATGTAGTTGGCGTAATTTTCTAATCGGTTCAACTTAACAGACAGCAGTTTTCTTTTAGACACTACAAAAGATCCTGATTTAATCTGAAAACAAACTAAAATTAAAGTTTTGAAAAAAATTGTATCTTTGCAATTACCGTAAGATGCTTGACAGAGTCTTCATTTATACCCGAATCAAGTTCAATGAAAATGTTGTCCTTGTACTTGTTGATAATGATCACAAAGTGCTTCTCCCAGGTGTATCTAGTCGCATCAAAGTTCTTACTGATTAGAGGCCAACCGCCAATGTCGTTGAGTATCAGCTGCAAAGCGTCAAAGTTTGCCCCTTTTCCTGAGCTCAAACACTGCCCGTACATGTGTTTGGTGTTGACAAAGGGCAAAATGTTCAGCTGATTGTGGCGCTCTTTGGGGGTTTCATCGTGGTGTTTTGCAACCGGCAAATTGCCCGTCGATTTACCATTAACAGCTAGCGGAGCCTGCTTGTCAGTGTCAACAGTGAGCAGTTTGTCTAGGTTTTCTTCAATTTTTAATCTAACTTTAACAAAGTTATCGTACTCTGAGCCGCCGTTGGAGAGCACCTGCAGAAGGTACTCCAGCAGATGATTGTTCTCCCAGCCATTGCACGCAAAATCATAGAAACTATCACAAGGATCAACCGTTCGATTCAGGTAGTTGTTCATCTCTAGGCCATGTTTGATGCAGTTTTTAGTGTTACAGTAATCAGTCGAGTCAGTCGGGCTAACTGGTCTTTTACTCAGGATAGTGCCATTATTATTTGGAATTGCCGATAGAATGTGATGGGAACTTGCAGTTTCAACAGGGGCGCTTGAGTTTGGCAGTATGCTTGTGTTGCTGCTTGTTAAAATGCCATTTGGCGTTTGAACTGTTTGATTTTTAACAATACTTGAATTTCCAGTTGGGTTGTCAGCCGGCAAAGGGCAATTGAGAACTAAGCTGCTGTACTCGTGGTAAAATAAGGAAGAATCTTTGTTCACTTGACAGCGGAAATTTTTTATACGGAAAACGTATTTTTCTTCTAGTATCCATGCCATGCTGCAATCGCACACTAAACTGAAACACATTCGACCAACGTCAATCACATTTCGCTCGTTTTGATCTAAAAAGGGCCGAAAAATGTTTTCTGGAAGATGTTTCAACTTTGAATTGCAGCCACCTAGTCCAAAGTAAATCTTTATTGGTCGTTTTGATCCTACGAGTGCATTTATCTCAAAACTAGTAGCTTCCAATTGATTTTCAGTTAAATCGATGACTAGTGTCACATTGCTGTGGTAGTTAGTTCGAAATGCAAACGGTTTTATTTGGCTGATTTGATTTTGTGTCAGTTGCAATCTGGTCAGTTTACTGAGGTCTGCAAACGCGTCGGTTCCAATTGAAAGAATGCTGCCGTTGGTGATTACAATTTCTTTAAGTTCTTGAAGATTGGTTTTTAAAGGATTTTCATTTGCAAATGCTCTGTTAAACAATAAGTTTATTATTAAAATAAAAAATTTTATTACAGTTTTTACCTATCAGGGATTTTTGCCAGAAAATTACTTGCAATGGTCAATTTATTCAAATTGCTCAGTGTTTTGATTGCAGCAAAAAAGTTATATTTTGGAGCAAAATTAGTAAGTTTAGTTCGATAAATGTACAATGATTGAACACTGTTTTCAGTTCCTTGGAAAGCATCTCGATCAATATAGGTGAAGTTGTTGCCACGAATAAAAATAGTACCAAGTAAAATGCCAGAGAAAACTTTACTTTCAAGTGCCACAAGGTCTCGTAAGTTAATGGAAATTCCATATGGCATAAAACTAGGGCTGATTGATTGAGTTTTAGAAAAGGCAGCAAACCACTTTCTTAAATGAACGTCAGTAAAACCGGGGCCAAGGCAGACAATTTCATTTTTAGTCGAATTAGTGTAGCATGGAACATTTTTGTCATCAAGGGGCAATTGCCATTCAATGTGTTCAGAGTTTCCGGTTGTTGGTGGACTAAGGAGACGGTTCTCATTAGCTATGGCTGTTTTCAGTTGATGTGAAAAGGTGTTGTTTTCATTAAAAGTAACTGTTTTTCCCTTAATTACATTTGCTTGCAGTAATGCAAAAACCAGAACAATAAAGTGCAAAAAAACATGCCTTTTGGTAAAAGTTTGAGTTAGGCACTTCATTCTTGAAACAAAATTCATTTTGTTGTTTTTACAAAACAACGGCACTTTTAGTAAATATCAACAATTTAATAAAAAACTCATTGAAAGCTGCTGATGGTGTTGATTATGCATAAAAAACACAAAAATTTCTTCTTTGGTTTGTTTTCATTAATAAAATAATCTTTGGTATTGGTTTACTTTTACTAGTAATAAATAACAAAATCAATACTAACTAATTCTTTCATTAAAAACAAAAACAAAAATGTAACAAACGCATAAATTTTTTAAATTACAAAATCAGTTTAACTAAAATAAAACTAACTGGTCAAATGAAATGGCAGCAAACACTGAAGCACATCATTGCTCATCATTTCAGAAACAGTATTACGCCTACAAACAGTGTGCTACAAAGTTTCTTGTTGTAGTGTGAAAACCCATCAAAAACAGTTAGTTCTGCTAGCTTAGTAGTCTACAATCAGTGACAATGTAGGTGATAAAGAAAACAAGCCAGAACATTGATGCTTTCTTTCCAACATTGATTAAGAAAGTTTCTTAAAGCTTTATATGCAACAAATCCACAGTTAAACTAGTTTATTGTTGTTAAACAAATCACTTTTTATAATCAAGAACAAAATTCAAATCAAGTTTTATATTTTTGTTTTATTAAGTTTTTTGTAAAACGTTTTCTTAATGCATTATTTTAAAGTTTAAATCAAAATCTAATATTTACATACACAATATTTAAATTGCTGACAAAGCACAACGACAATAATCAAAAAGCATTTATCATTTTTTTGATAAATCATTAAAAGAATTTATTATTTATATTATTTTACTGAGTTAAAAATGCGACTGAATTATTTGTAATAGCAAAATTTTTATTAAGTTTTGAACAAAGTTTTAGTAAACTAAATAAATTTATTTATGGAAGATTATACATTCGTTTAACTTGCTCAATATTAGGAACAAGAGAACTTGGCAAATCAGCGTTTTTAATAAATTGGTGTTCTCGGAGAACATTTGTTGTAGAACGAGACAGTTCATTTGTTTCAAGACATCTATAAACAATTTTTTTAATTATGGTTAGTTTAAACAGGAATCAACTTACAATGATACGAAACTTTTAATTTCTGGAGAGAAACTAGCAATAGATCCAGGCAACAAATTTGTACTTGTTGCGATCAATAAAAGAATGTCATGCTCGTTTTTGTACTGAAGTACTTCATCGTAAAATAGTGGTTTGCCGTCAATTATTTCAGAAAGTATGATTCCAAGAGCCCAAATCTAGTGTTAAACAAAAATTTTAAAAAAATGTTTAAGAAAACAACTTTATTTACATCAATTTTTCCAGTAATAAAAATTTCAGATTGGTTGAGAATGAAGCGTGCAATTTCAGGTGCAACATAGAATATAGTTCGATATAAATTGGAATTCAAACTATCACTATTTTTTGTGGCAATGTTACTAAAACCTGCTAGTTTGACAGAGCCATCACAATTAAACAAAATGTTTTCGCTTGTTAAATCCATATGAATGTGTTCCTACAAATATGTGTTAAGTGATTAGCCAAAATTTAAAAAAAATTTTTATATTTACATTTGAGTGCAAAAAAGCCAAACCACACAAAACTTCTTTAACAATGTAAGCAATTTGATTTTCTGTTAAGTTAGTTGTTAACAATTGACGTAAACATCCACCGTTACAATATTCCATGGCAATAAAAAGCTCTTGTTTTTCAAAAGTACGAACCAAAAAGCATTCGGTAGCTGCAAGAATATTGTCATGCAAAATTTGTTTGTTTAGCAAAAAGCTGATTTCATTAATGATTGATTGATAATCTTTCTGTATATTCAACGATATTTGCTTTAATGCAATTGATTTTCCACTTAACCGGTTGTCTTTAGCGTAATACACTGAACTTCGCACGCCACTAGTTATTACCAGTTTTTCACTAAAATGACCAAGTTTAGTTTTTCTAGCAAAATTTTGCAACAGTTCCGTTAAGTTCTCTTTGTTTTGTAGTAAAACTTTATTGTTGTTAAATTGTTTATAAGGAATAATTTTAATTTTTTGAAGTAAGTCAGCATGTCTGCAATTAACAATTTCCTTCAACTCTATTAAAGTATCTTCTACTGTGTTCAACTCGTGGTCATTTGCATGCAGGTGATCCCCATCATGATTTTGGCAAACTTTATTTGATAGTTCCGGAGTTTGTTTGTTTAGTATAGGTTGCTTTTGAACTAGTTCTAATTCTGGTACTTCAAAAACGCTGCATCTTCTTTTCTTGCAACAGAAAAGTCTTTTAAAAGAAATGACATTTTGGTTAGAAGCGTTGATAGATTTAGTGTTGTGCAAGTTGTGTTCAAATTTTTTGTTACTAGAAAAACTTTCTGATTTTACACAGTTATTATTAGATTTGTTTTTAAATTTAAATTTTTGAATAAATGAAGAAAAACACATTGTTGATTACTTAAAAAATTTTTAAAGCAAGTGTTAATAATTGTACATAAACAATCTACACATATGCAAAAGTGATAATTAAACACGTGTTTCACTTAAAATATGCTCAAAGTAAGCAAAAGCAAGTTAACTTAAATGGTTGGAAAATGTTAACAACTGTTGAAATATAAATTATCTATTTGAAAAACATGTTTAATACTTGTAATACAAAAACATTAAAAACAGGTGTCTATGTGAATATAAATAGGCAAAAGAGCTTGATAGCAATTGCTCAAAAACAAAAAACTTGGCTGGGAAATGAAACGCAACTCGTTCAGACAACAAGTAGTCTACCGATAAGTGCGGTTATCACAACCAGTCAGTGGCATACAGACACACAAACATGCAACTCATAAAAACAACAGACAAATCAGAAAATGCACCAACTAACTATCCTTGGCAATTGAAAAGGCTAACAAAAAGACAAGTTGGTGGTCAAAAGCAGATAAAAAAGGTCATGTTAGAAAAAACAACTGTTGAGTGAGTTTCAAAACAGTTGTTTTTCTTTCTAAAAAAATAACACAAAATTATTTTTGTTTTTAAACATTTTTTAAATAATACTAAAAGGTTTTTATTTGCCTAATGATTTAAAAACAATTGTGTTTTAATCTTGAGCTAATTTTAAACCTATTACTTCAATAATTTTTTAATTTTTTAAATTAACATTTTTTATCTTAATTAAAAAGGTTTAAAGATAACAAAAATTAGCTTTAACTAATTATATAAACTTTAGTGGCAAAACAAGTTAAAATTAAAATTTTTTTTATTTTAAAACAATTTTTATTACAAAAATTAATTGTTTGCAAAATGAAATTCATGAACACTTTTTTAATATTTTTAACAGTGCTAATAACATTTATCTTTAATGCCACAACCGAACATGTTGAAATTGTTAAGAATTCAAATAATATTACTGTTTTTACTATTTTAAACAATGCTAGCGTTGAAATACCTAATCATTATCAAAACAAAATTTCAGTTTTAAAGTTTTCAATACATTCTACCACTATAGAAAATGTGACAACATTTAACAGCACTTCAAACCGCTGGTCGTTAAATCTTCAAGACAAAAGTTCTATTGAAATTATTTCTAACACTGTTCATACTAATGTGACTAAATATTCAATAGTTTGGCATCGCGAGTTTAACACTTCACATCGAGAGATTTGTCTACATTATCAAGAAAAATTTTGGTTTCAGGGTTATATGAGTAAAAATTCTGCTTGGCCAATGAATAAAAAAGATAAAATTGAAAAAGTTCAATTCAATTCAATGATGGAGTTTGATCGGTACACTGCTATATCTCCAAACCTTCATCTTAATGAAGAATTTCAATTTATTTTAGAGCATCTTTTTGTTAACTCAGATGGATTTGCAGTTCATTTAGACCACTTGCAACCGTTATTTGTTAGAAAAGATCCAAACGAAAATGATGCTTTAATTTGTTTTTCAGTTTTTGTGGATGATCATTTTTACCCAAAACATCATTTAAACGTCACCTCAGATTTAGATTTAAAACTTAAAATATTTACTTCAACCAATGCAAAAACTGTTGCAGACTACATTGTGCACAAATCACCGTATATTCCCAAACCGACTGAATTACCAAAAGACTTGTCTCTTTTCAAATATCCAACTTGGACCAGTGATGTCATTTTTGAGTTTGAACCAACTAAAAATTTGTTTGATGAAACGCACATTCATAATTTTTCTGCCAATTTACAAAAATACAAAATGTCTGATAAAAATGAATTTCTCATTGAGCATTATGAATGGCTTGATTATAGAAACAATTACACTATTGACAATAACACGTTTCCAAATATGAGTTCATTTGCCGATAGATTATTAGCTAAAGGAGTACAACTTGGTGGCTTGTTAACGTCACCGCAGTTTCTTACAAACACACACAAACACCCTGAATATGATAAGTATCTTCTTCACAACAAACACAATTTTTCTCTTTCGTATTTTGATTTAACAAAACCAGAAACAGCTGAATTTTATAAATTGTTATTATCTAAAGTTCACAACGAATATAAAATTAACACATTTTGGCTTAAATCGTTCACTTTTTGGGGAGCAGAGTTTTCCGATCCTTTAGTGAGCAAATATTGGAGTTTGTTTGTTACTCGATACATTGAAACTGCTTTTAAAGCATCCAACGCAACAGTAGTTACTGAAATGGCATACAAATCACAACACTTGCCAGTGTTTACTCGAATGATTTCGTATTACACAACATCAGCTAAACAAATGCTTAAGCATTTAATTCCTTCTGTGCTCTCAATATCACTTTCAGGCTATTCATTTATAATCCCTTTTCCTGTTGGTACTTTTAATGATGAATTTAAAAGTTTCAATTTTAATCATTTAAGTGAAGAACTTTATATTAGAATGGTTCAAGCAACTACTTTTATGCCATGCATGTCGTTTTCAAGAACACCATGGAACTTTACTGAAAAAACTGTTAACCTAACTAAAAAGTATCTAAATCTTCATTTAGAGCATTCTGAAGTTATTATTGAGCTAGCAAAAAAACGTATAAAAGATGGCACGCCTATTATTCGAAGTATGTGGTACAATTATCCAGATGACACTCACGCCTACACTATTGGTGATCAATTCATGCTTGGGGAGAATATTTTAGTTGCACCAGTGGTTGAAGAAAAACAATTGGAAAGAAATGTTTACTTTCCAAGCGGAAAATGGATTGATCAACATGGTAAAAGCTTTCAAGGTCCCTTAAATGTAAAAATTAAATCACCTTTGGAAGAATTGCCATATTTTAAATTGTTTAAAGGATAACAAAAACTAAAATGTTTTTAATGCTTTAAAGGTTAACATGTTAAAAAATAAAATTTTAAATTGCATTGAGTTAATTAATGAGTTCAATAATAGTGTCATACATTGTAAATGTTATGCCTGCATCAAGGCAAGCACGGCCAAGCCTTGGCACACATCCTTTGCACAAGGCCAGAGGGCCTTCATGTTTAACAATTTTTACAAAACAATCCCAAGTACTTCGGTATTTAGCTGACTCAAGACCTTGAAGTCTAGTTTTAATTACGTCAATGGGATTATTTCCATACACTGATACAGCACCGGCAATCATGCCAAAAGTGAAAGTTGCTAATTTGTTAACAGACGACTTGTTGTTTTCCTTTTTACTAAACCACTCTTTTAGTGTTTCAACAACAAAAAATCTTATTGCTTGATTAGATCCGTATTTGAGTATTGTCGGCGTTAAACCTTGATAAATTCCTTTCAAGCCATGTTCACGTGTTATTTGATGAATGCCATGAAAAAGTCCCCTGTATTTTGGCTGAAAAGAAACATTTTAATGTTGTTTAAGTATCAAGAAAAAACGAAAATACTTTTTTATTATTGAGATCATCAATAAACTTCACTTTGATTGTCTCTTTTGGAGTGACCACCAGTACTGCTTCCGTCACGCCAGCTGCAAATCCGCAAAGAACCTTTAAATGTGATGGCAAATGACCATCATTTTTCGCCATTTTGCTTTTCAAAGTTTCAAAAACACCAAATCGGATAGCGGCTTGCGGGATTTGCCCAACAACAAGAACAGAAAGTCCTCGATACAGTCCCAGTACACCATGGTTTTGAATAGTTTTCTGTGCCACATCAATAATTCCATTATATCGAGGGTGGGCACTGCGTTTGTCAAGTTGTAGCTGCGTTTTGATATACTCAGTCGGATAGGAAATGCAAGCTTCTGTTGCGCCGGTCAATCCACCAGCCACAATGCATTTGAACTTATTCTTTTTAGTTGAGCTTTCATTTGCTTTTGCAATCATGTCAACGTTTTAAATCAAAGTTTTAAAAAATGTAAACACACTTTTGGAGGATAAAACAACTATTTTGCAGTAATTGTCTCGCTTAACTATTTGTACCAAATGTTTTTATCAGTTAGTCCAAAGAGCAACTTGTTGTGAACTGACTAATAAGGGTAGTGAAACTCAAATTTATTGTACAAAATTTTTTGTTAAATAATGTTAAAATTCATAAAACTAAAAAATAATTTTATTGAAAATTTGTTTTAAAAAAATAATTATTTTTAATTACAAAAACTCAACAAAACATTGTGATTATCATAAAGATTATTTTTCAAGTAAAAAAATCTTGCCAAAAATGTACTTGGTACATTGTATCCATGTACTCGGTACACCAAATAAACGCAAAATGATATAAGTAGATAAATTTTTAGACTCAATGCAACAGTTACACTGAATGTAAACAACATGGACTGGTTAACAATTTTTGCTCAAGTTTTAGCCATTTTGGCAGTTTTTTATTTGTAAGTTGCTTTATTTTGAAAAATTGACTTGTTTACATATTGCTTTTTTAGTTACATTAAACACAAATTGTCATATTGGTCCAAAAAAGGCGTTCCACATCTTGAGGGAAATCCATTAACGCTTGGAATCAACTTTAAACTCTTCTCACAAGGCCCAGAAATCTACACCAAAGATCAATTTGAACGTTGTGGAAAAGTATATGGCGTTGCTTCAGCTTTCAGAAATGTGCTGGTCGTCAATGATGCTGAGTTGATTAAGCAAATTATGATTAAAGACTTTCATTTGTTTATGGACAAGCCCACTCAGGGCACTTGGGACGACATGTGGAACTTGAACTTGTTCATGTCTGGTGGCGATGCTTGGAAAAGAATACGAACTATTGTCAGGTATGTTTTATATGATTTAAGTGATTTATCAATAACAAATAACATTCTAGTCCTACTTTTACTTCTGGAAAACTTCGAGCAATGCATTCAGTGATGCATAATTGCGTGAAAATGCTGGTTAATCATTTGGAAAACGTCGCAAACCCATCAGCTGAAGTAAACATCAAGGAAGTGATTACTGGATTTACAATTGATGTAAGTTAATGAAAAAGTTGGTTTATTATTTTTATAATTTTTTGTTTTTAAGGTCATTGCAAGTACTTCTTTTGCAACTCAAACGAATGTCAACTCTGATCGAAACAAAACTAATCCATTTGTTGAACATGGCATTAAATTGTTTCACTTTAAACCTTTGAAAATATTTTCAGTCTTTTTGATGCCAATGTGGTTTAACAACTTGTTGGGAATTCGTTCACAATTCGATCCAGAGCATTTTGATTTTTTCGGCAATTTGGTTAAAGAGATAGTCAAGCAAAGGAAGTCTGGTCAAAAACGAGGAAACGATTTTGTTCAGTTGTTGATGGACGCCTATGCTACTGATAATGAACTGAAAGAAGTAAATTTTGAAAAACTCATTGCTGATATGGATAAAGATGGTAAATCAGTTGTTTAATTTTATTTTTATACTTTATCTGTTTCCTAACATCAATATTTTGAAATTTTTTAGAAAACACATCATTCAATGAAAAAAAGCGTTTGGAATCATCTAAGAATTCATTGAGTGATTCGGAAATTGCAGCTCAGTGTCTCATTTTCTTCGTTGCAGGTAAAATATTGTTTATTTAATACTGTTTTAATACAATTTTTTTTCTAAATTAATCAAAATACTTTAAAGGGTAAGTTCATTTAAAATGTGTTGAAACAATTATTAATAACCTTTATTTTTATTAATTTCTGTTTAGTTTTGAAACGACTTCAAGCACAATCACGCACTTGCTGTATGAGCTGGCTCTGAACCCGACAGTTCAAGAACGCTTGCGCGAAGACCTTGTCCAAGCACTGGGCGACTTGGATGTCACTTCTGAAGAGTACTTTGACGTTGTCATGAATGGCCTGCCGTATTTAGAAGCAGTCACAAAGGAAACACTACGAAAGTATCCTCCGCTGATTCGTCTTGAGAGAAGACTAAGCGCTGATAGCTACAAGTTGAATGGAATTCCAATTGAAAAGAGCACTAATGTCGTCGTCAGTTCATATGCAGTGCATCACAATGCAGGTAAAACAATGCTTTATTTTTTACAACAGTCTTAAAGTACAAAACAAGTTAACTTATCTATTGTTTTTTTGCTCATTTCAGAATACTATCCGAATCCAGAAAGCTTTGATCCTGAACGGTTCATGCCAGAGAATAAGCACAAACTGGTTCCATACACCTACTTGCCGTTCGGCACTGGTACGTTTTTTACATGATTACCAGTAGTTTCAGTTGTTATGAACTTGTTTTTTCTTTCCTAAGGTCCTCGAAACTGGTAAATTCAAATTGAATTTAAATTCTGAATTTCAAGTTTCTACCTTGTTCTAAAAGTGTACTTAAAAACTTTTCTTTTTACAGTATTGGCATGAGGTTCGCTTATCAAGAAATCAAGCTGGTTCTATCTCAACTAGTTCAAAAGTTTCAGTTCAGTCCCACTGAAAGCACCCCAAATGTTCTCAAATTTAAAGGATCGTCTTTGCTTCTTACGCCCTATCCGTTTGAGCTAAAAGTTGAACGATTATAATAACTGTGTTTAAATAAATTTGAAAAATTGAACTGACAATATTGGTTTTGCAATTGACGCAAGTTAGTTGCTTGCTTACTTTTATCAACAATAAACACATTAAGTTCAAAACTCGCACTCTATAAGTTTAAACCAATCGTTACATAGCAAAATCTGATGTGCTTATCTAATAATTTTCCGTAAGTAAATCAGTTAACACTTTCAAGAGCAATATCAGAAGGTTTGCTATCTTGGCGTTGATCACACATCACCAACTGGCTTTTACTAGCCTGAACAACACCGTGTTCAGTTGAGACGCTGATAACGGTGCTTCTTTCTTTCTCTTCAAAGTTTGTTCTGTTCTGATAAAGACAATATCAAGTTACAGTGAGAGCACCGAGCGGCAAAGAAAAGCAGTGCCCTGTGTTTTCCCAGGTTTTAACTAACGCCAAGTTAGAGTTGTCTTTGCTTGCTTTTCCAGCCCAAACTGCAGGCGCTTTTATCTGCCAAGTTGCACGCTGTTCTTCAGTATTTTCTTCACGTCAGATTACAGGGTGACGTTTTTCCTACATAAAGCTGCACTTGTCTACTGACACATCTGGTTTGCCTCTGAACTTGAAATACACTTGGAACTGTGTCAACCTTCTTATTCAATACCAGTTGCCAGCATTGTCTTTATCAGCGACGCTGCATAAATCCCCCGCTAAAGCTTATCAACTATTGTCGTTTATCAGAGTTTTTCATTTTCACCTTTTCCACTCTTTTTTTCCGTTACCCTTTGTAACTTTAATACTTTCAAACGCTGTTAATCTTTGAACGGAAACTATTGCCTTTTAAACTCGTTCAAAACTTCAATGCCATGTGTCAGTTAAAAATAATCTACTTACTTATTTGCCTTGTGAACGTTGTTCACATGTTAAAGTACCCACCGTCGCTTTATCTTCAGCCCAATCAAATGATGGTCATCAACTCGTCGCTTTCTTTGAAGATGCCCTGCCTTGCCACTGGATATCCTAAACCCATGTACCGCTGGAAAAAAGATGGCAATGAGCTCAACTTTCGCAATGATTCTCGAATAAGTGACTCGTTAGAGAAAGGCACATTTGAAATTGCCAATCCAATTGCTGCCGACTCTGGAGTGTACCAGTGCATTGCTGAAAATCAATTTGGAAAGGCCTTTTCTCACTTGATTTTTGTACAAGAAGCTACTGCTATTGAGCACTTTTTGTTCCAAAACGCCTCAGATAAACAAGGTAATGCTTGGGAAAGTTAAGAATTGAGAGTAACTTTTTGATTAACAACATGTTGAACTTTTTAGCACCTACTTGGCTGAAAACGCCCAACAACACACTGGACATTACTTCTCGACAACTGGTGTTTGAGTGTGAGGCAGCAGGCGTTCCTACGCCAACAGTTCAGTGGCTGAAAAACGGTCAACCAGTACGAGCTAACTCGCGCATCAAAGTTGAAGCCACCAGGCTGACCTTTGATCCAGTTCTGGGCGACATCGACACTGCCGTGTACCAGTGCAACGCCAGCAATGAGGTTGGCTATGCCTTCACCAACTTCTACCTGAACGGGCTTAAATTTGCGCCCACCATCTCCGACTTTGCGCACAAGGAGCTGCTCATCATGAGCAAGACAGACGTCGAGCTGAACTGCCACGCCGATGGCTCCCCAAAACCCAACATCACCTGGGAGAAAGACGGCCTTCCGATAACCAGCGGCCCAAAGTAAGTAAAAAAAAGAAAATGTACACTAATCACTCTGTGCTGTAGCGACCACTTGTTATCTTGATATTACAGATTTTTTGTTTCCGAAGGCCTGCTCAGGGTGGCGAACGCCTCAGAGAAGGATGCCGGCGAGTACCGGTGCACTGCCTCGAACGCCCTCGGCGACGACTTCAAGGCCACCCAGTTCATCATTCTCAATGCGACGCGCATCGACGTCCCACCTGCCAACAAGAGCGTCCTGGTGGGCATGGACGCCCGGTTCGCCTGCCGGGCCATCGCCGACTCCAACCTCAACCTGAAGGTGCAGTGGAAGTTCAACGGCCGGCGGCTGGACCCTTCGGGCGACAGCCAGCAACGCCGCAGGTGGCAGGTGGACGCCGACAACACGCTGCACATCAGGGGCGTGGTCGAGGCCGACCTGGGCCGCTACACCTGCGTCGCCTCGACGGAGCGCGACAGCGCGGAGGCCTCCGCCACGCTCCGCCTCCACGACGTCCCGCAGACGCCCAAGATCAGCAAGGTCACCTGCAATGGCGTGCTCGCCTCGGTGGAGTGGACGCCGCCCCGTTCAGCGGACGAGGCCCTGCCCATACTCTCCTACGACATTCAGATCAGCCACTCCTTTGAGCCGCACCTCTGGACGCCCGTCTTCACGCACATTCCCATTGTTTTGGACGACGGTGGACATTCACAGACGCCCGTCCAGCGGACCGTCGTCCCGCTGCGCCCCTGGACGCGATACTCCTTTCGCCTGGTGGCGCGCAACGCCGTCGGCGTCAGCAAGCCCAGCATTCCCTACGGCTTCTGCTCCACCAAGAGCTTTCCGCCCTTCAAGCACCCGGAGAATGCCAGTGCGGTGGCGGACGCTCCGGGCACGCTAATCGTCAGCTGGAATGAGATGAACCAGACGGAGCACAATGGCGAAGGCTTCCTCTACAAGGTCTTCTGGAAGGCGGCCGACGAGGAGGTGGTGGCGGCGGCGGCGGCCGATCAGCAGCAGCAGCAGCAGTGGCAGTGCGTTAAAATCTGGGACTGGCAGCAGACCTCGGTGACGCTGCAGGATCTAGGCATTCACAAGCAGTACCGAATTCGCGTCGAGTCGAAGAACAACAAGGGACACCCGAACAAAAGTGCACCGGAGATCCTCGCCTGGTCTGGAGAGGGAAAACCGCTGAAAGGCCCTAAAAACTTGAGGTTAGTTAAGGTGGTGAGTGAGAGCAGCGCAATTTTTAGCTGGGACCCGGTGCCGGCCAAGTTCATTCAAGGCAAGTTCAAAGGCTACAAAGTCACTGTAAAAGCTGGCGAAAAGTTTGAACACACTGAAATTGTGAACACAGGTGAAACCACACTTTTACTTAATTCATTAAACTCAAGTTTGATCAACTTTGTAAAAGTTACCGTTTTAAATTCAACTTACGAAAGTGAAGCAAGCAATGAAGTTCAAGTAAATTTTTCGCAAACTTAAATAAAACATTTTCACCAAGTTGCAAACAGCTTTTTGTTTTATTTAATAACTTTAAAACTATTTATTTTTTGTTTTTAAAAGTAATGTTTTTAAAAACTTACAAACTTTTATTACAAACATACTGTCTTAAAACAAAATTGTTACAAATATTTTAATAAATTGTTAAAAATGTTAATTGTTTTATCTTATTTATCAGTATAAACTATTTATCTAACATTAGACTAAAATTTTTGATTGATTAACTAAGTGTCACTAATTTTATAACTTCCAACTTTATTTTTAATGTTTTCATTTATATTTTCAAAATGAAAAAAATATTTCAATTTGTATTAATTATTTCAACAGCACTAGATATTTGTTTGCTAAGTGAAATTACAAACAAGATAGATGTTAACACATTCAATCAGAACTGCACAACAAATGTTGATTGCCGACAAAACTTTATTTGTTCATCTAATCATCAATGCGTTTGTTCATTTGGTTTTATTTTGGAAAAACAAACAATTAATAACACTCAAACAGTTGTTTGCACAAAAGTTAATTGTGACAAATGCAGTACTTTTTTTGGCATAAATTCACAATGCAATAAAAATGGTAGTTGTTTTTGCAATGAACCAAACTTTATAAGCTCAAATAACCAGTGTATTTCATTAATTGGAAACGAATGTCAACAAAACTTGGATTGCGGCAAAAATTCAGTTTGTAATTCAGAATCAAAATGCGTTTGTAAATTTGGTTATCAAGCAGATTCACACAATTTAAATTGTACCCAATATCAATGTCAAACACAAAAAGATTGTGCAACAAAATTTGGACAAAAAACTCAGTGTCGTGCGCCTAGTAACTCAAATATAGCTCCTTTTTGTGATTGTGAAAATCCAATTGATTATTTTAAAAACGTCACAACTCAACTTTGCGACAAACGGAAAACTAGACGTGAATGTTCTCAGGATGAAGATTGCAAATTGAAAGGAATTTGTCAAAATCGAGTTTGCCGTTGTAAATATGGATATGTGCCTAATGAAAACGACGATTGCAAGCAGTTTCAATGTTTTAGTGATTTAGAATGTGAAAACCTATTTAAATTTTCAAAATGTGTATCAAAAAACAAACAAGCAAGTTATTGTATCATGAAGTCTTTAGAAAAACCAAAATTATTGTCAATTCATTTTTCATTTATTTTAGTTTTCTGTTGCGTGTTTAATTTTATTCATTTGTTTTATTTTTAATAAATTTAAAATATTTTTTTGTGTAAAATATTGGTTGTTTTTAAAAAAATGTAAAAGATAAAGAAAACTGCGTTTGCAAAGTTAAGTGAACCATAAAAGTACTAATGATGGTAATTGTGCGCAATAATAAATGTCTGAAAATGAAGTTCAGAACACTGCACCAGTACAAACGTAGTACTTTATTTTTTTGCCCAACAATGGTTCATTTGCGATTGCATGTTTCTGCACTAAAGTGCAGTGTTGGAGGTTCAACAGATGATACAAACACAAAATGGATAGTTTTGTGTTGTTTGCCATAATTTATAAACAGCATAAATAGAAAATTGAATTTATTTTCAATACAACTTATTTTTATGCTAGCTGTTTTGCAATAAAAATGTATTTTATTATATTGTTAATGGTTCTGGCAACATTGGCGTTTTTGTAAGTTTTTGTATTTCACTTAAACTTTTTATTAATTTTAACTAATTTTAGACATGGCAAACGCAAATACTCATATTGGTCAAACTTGGGAATTTCTGGCCCATTACCAATTTATCCACTGGGAAACTATTTAACAAGAAACAGAAGGGTACCATGTGACCTTGAAATTGAATGGATGCAAAAATACGGCAAATTTTACGGAATTTACAATGGACTTAGCCCAGCCCTCGTTGTACTTGAGCCTGAGCTAATTAAACAAATAATGGTCAAAGATTTTCCTCATTTTATAAACAGATTCAAGTTTCCAGTTTTTAACGAATTTTGGAATCAAAATTTACTGTTTTCAACAGATGATCAATGGAAACGTTTGCGCACTGTCACGACACCTGCCTTTACAAGTGGAAAGCTCAAAGCAATGCATTTAATAATGAATCAATGCGTTCACAAACTTGTCAAATATTTTAATAGTGTTGCTGACAAGAAAGATGGCATTATTAACACTAAAGAAGTAATTACCGGGTTTTCTATTGACATTATTGCAACGACTGCTTTTGCAACTGAGACAGACGCAAACAATGATCGCACTAAGGAAAATCCGCTTATTGTTAATGGACGCAAATTATTCAACATTTTTCCAATTAGAAGAGCTCTTATTATTTTACTGCCAAAAAAAGTGCTACAACTTTTTGGAATTAAAGATTTTTTAGATCCAAAACCATTTGAATACTTCACAAACCTCATCAAACACATTCTCTCAGAAAGAAAAAAACGACCAGCTTTAAATAATGACCTTGTGCAGCTACTTTTGGATGCAAAAGCTAACGAAGAGGAGTTGGACAACTTTAATACAAATTTTGCAAAACTTACAGCAATCAATGACGGTAATTTTTATAATTATTTTTTTAAAGCAGTTTTCATTTATTTTGTTTTTAGAAACACCATCTGCATTTTCTAATGACAAAATCGGAAGTTCTTCTAAGAAAAAGTTGATTCTCAGTGAAAGTGAAATTATTGCGTCCTGCATTTTCATTTTTGCTGCCGGTTTTGAAACAGTGTCCACCACTCTAAGTCATTTACTATTTGAGCTTGCCAACAACTTAGATGTACAGGAAAAACTGTTTAAAGAATTGGATGAAATGATGTTCAATTTACCCGAAGATTCAAGTGAATACTTTGAAGCAGTGATGAACAAGGCAGTCTACCTGGACGCCGTAGTAAAGGAGTCACTACGAATGCACAGCCCAGTCACACGACTTAATCGAATAGCAAACACAAATGGTTACAATTTAAATGGGATTCGTTTGTTTAATAATCAGTGGATCATAATTCCTATTGCAGCCATCCACTATTGCCCTGACTTTTACGAAAACCCCTACACATTCAACCCTGATCGGTTTTTGCCGGAAAATCGTCACAAACTAGTTCCGTACACCTATTTACCTTTCGGTGCTGGTTCGCGCAACTGCGTTGGAATTCGATTTGCTTACCAAGAAGTGAAGCTGTGTTTAGCATCAATTGTCCGGCAGTTTAGTTTTAATGTTACGCCAGACACTCCAAAAAAGCTGGTTTACAAAAAAGGCAGTGCTTTTTTAGAAGCAAACGAGTTTCCTATTCAATTGTCAAAACGATAAACTTTTTTTCATTTTTAAAAATTGTTTAATTTTTTGTTAATAGTTTAAAGTTCACATTTTGTTGCTTGCAAAATTTTTACGTTAATGATGAATTCCATGATTTTAAAATTGTTTTTTCTGAAATTTTTCCAATTAAAAGTGATATCGTATTATATTTTCGTAATGTCTTTTCATTACCGTTCCAATATATTCCAGAAAATCTCTTTAATTTGATGTTTGCTTTAAACGCTAAGATAGAAACATAAATGTCTTCAACTGGTAGAGCAGGTATAGTAAATATTTTTGGTTTGCTTACAATTGCTCGGTACAGTTTACTTAATAACACACCTGGAATAAAATATGTCGTTATAACAGCAGGTGGATATGTTTTGTATGGATAGTACAAAGGATCAATGCAATTTTTGTAAAATTTATTTCGAGGAGGTGGTTCTGGCCCTCTAGCCCATCCATAAATTTTGTTTAATGATAAATGACGAATTTGATTTAAAAATAAATTTGGTCTTAAATAAGCGTCAGTGTCTATTTTAAGAATAAATCGAGTTTTAGAAAAATTTATCGTTGCCCATCTTAAAGCTGCAATTGTTTTTAAAGTTAAATTGTAGTAGTTTTCCTTAAAATTAAATTGAACAATGTCGTTGAACAAGTTGCTTTCAAATACTAATTTTTTTTGTACTCTAAAATGATGTTGTAAAAAAATTGAAAAATTAAAAATTTTAAATTTTATTAACTTACAAAGAATTGTTACTCGTTCCAACAAAAAAATATAAACTTGTTTTTGGATTATTTTTTAAAATTGAACCGTATGTTTTTCTTATTATTTTACGTTTTTTGAAATTATCAGTTGCAACAGGTATAAAAACAACTAAAAGCAACTGTGAACAATATGTTTGTTTACAAAAAATTTCTGGTTGTATTGAAATTTTTGTAGCTTGAAAAATTTCTTTAACAGTTTTCATTTTATGTCCAATTATTGGATGTTCAGGCAAATTTTCAGATAATGGATGAATAAACTCATGATCAATATAATTTTTTGCCATTTGCTGCAATTGGGAATCTACTTGTGATACAACCAAAAGTGGTAAACTATTATTCAAATGTGCATTTTTCAATCTGTTTTTTTCAAATTTTACATGTTTGTTGTTGTTTTGAAAATAATTTAATGTTCCGTTAAAAATATTTATTAATAGGAAAATCCAAAACAAAAATAAAAACCCATAAAAATAATTGATAAATGAAAATTTTACAAACATTTTTAAAAATGAGCAAATTATAAACTCCTAACAATTAATAAAATTATTTTAATTGTTAAAACAAAATTTACAAAAATTTTATGCATGATGGTTTTAACGTTTTGCAATTTAATTTTGTTTTAAAATCTTTTTAATGCTTTATAAGAATGTTTTTTAAATAAAGTCGTTTCACAATAAAAAAATTTTTTGTTTTTGTTTTTTAATTTTCAATTTTATACTTTGTTTTTATGACAATTTACATAAAGTATTTGCAAACAATTATTTTTCATAACAAATAAAACTTTTGATAATGATTCGGTTTAGTTTTCTAAAAATTACCTAGCCAGTGTTTTATACTAGATATATCAATTACAAATTATAAGAAATAAAGTTAAGTGCACGAATATTTATTAGCCAATTAAAAATGTATAAATTAAACGCAAAACCATTGAGAAGCGGTTGGTAGCGCGGCGCGCAGGGAGATTTACAAGCATGACTTAGTCCAGACTGACTTTTAATGGTAGAGGGAGCAGCTTATAAAGCTTTTACAAAGGTTT
>JAALOO010001015.1_pt1 | contig 21584 bp, 20 predicted proteins | sample 7257641 | NCBI WGS metagenome assembly JAALOO01 (sample SAMN14085613, study PRJNA598686) | mite metagenome | biome: ENVO:01001000; feature: ENVO:01001002; material: ENVO:01001226; isolation source: single female mite from University of Michigan culture on fish food culture... ...
TAGGAATAATACGAGAGCCAATAAATGAGAAAATTCGACTAACTCTCACCTTAAACAGGTAACTTATCGCTGTTTACAAAAAACTGTGATACATTTTGTACATGAGAAACTGCTACAGAACGTGTCAGTTCAAGTTCAAGTCTTTGCAATCTGTACATTTCCCTATTTGCTCTCCATCAATCAATTCACCAGTAATTTCCCTTCAACTATGCTTTTTGAGTCACAAAACTTTTGTCTAGTTTTCCTATTTAAACTTTTCGTATATGATTTGTTTTTTGCTTTTTTAAATTCCTGTTGAAAAACTGCGATTGCTAAAGTTGTGAAATTTTATAGCATAATTTTTCAATAACTGTCAAGGCTGCAACTCATTTTATGGCAGATTAAGGAAAATTTAGTAAAGTAAACAAAGAATTGAAACTTTGATTTTTGCCTCAGGTAAAAAACTTTAAAACAGTGATATTAGTACAAGACATGATTACATTTGTTTGCAAGCTCTTTGTAGCGGCTCTCGTTATACAAATACATTAAATTAATGATATGTTACTTTATTTTAACCAATTGACACGCAATTAATAAATTACATAACAAGAAGGCGGTACCTGACAAGCAGCTCGCATCTAGTGGCGCAATGAGTTTACATAATGAAACACTGGTAAATTCTCTCAGGCATTTGACTAAGTAAGCTCATAAATACATTAAAACAGTCAAGGCAATGAAAGGTGAAAGTTACAATGAACATTTGAGAGCAAATAAATAATGTACAGTGTAAAATCTTAAACACGGTGAAACTAATTACAAATGGAAATTTTTTCTGAATGCTAATGGATCTGAGTGACCAGAAAAAAAGATAAATGAGACCATTGACTATGTCAATTTTTGGAAGCCAAGTATAGATCGTGACAGTTGGCGGCAAACAAGTTTACACTGGGCAATGACTGGTTGATCTGGCTGATTGATGGACAGTGTGCCAGTGGAGAAGGGCTAGAGAGCGTTACCGAGATTGCCGAACTCGTGATCACCGACAGAGAGGGGGAAGCAGACAAAGAATCAGAGGGCGGCTTTGTTTTCTCAAAATCAGCAGCGTACGACTCTGTAGAAGACGACGTGCCAGCAAAAAGGCCATTTTCATAGTCACTCTAAGGGGGAAGGGGAAAGGGTGCATTGAAGCACTGCCACTGTTAGACGGGCAACCACCAAGTTCTAAATTCAGACATCTGTACCTTATCGAAGAGTAACGATACCAAGCAATTGAAAGGTCTTTCAACAGCAATGTGAAATACCATCGCCAAGAGGGTAGTTTGCATAAAATCAATCACGATGCATTCAAACTGTCGAAAGTGGTTAAAGTTAAAATTTTGCAAAAAAAAATTACAAAACAAGTATTTTTGTTAAGCTCTTTCTGATTTGATTTTCAATTACCAAAATTTTGTCAGTCATCACGTATGTATCACGCACAGTGAAGAGGCGGTGTGTCAGTGGAATGAAGTGAAGCAGGTAAATGCCGAATGAAAGGCGTGACAGGACACGAAAGAAACTCAACGAGAATATCTGCTCGACGAACACTATTGAGAATGCCACTGTTTAATGATGGGACAATTCAGTTGGGCAGCTCAGTTTGGTCACTTACCTGCCCGTCCGACACAGAGGGAGAAAAGCATCCAGGCAATGGTGATGCAGGCCATTAGTTTGCCCACTGAAAACCATAGTAGGATGCTGACTCGTGGGGCCGCCTGGTTTATGCGATGCAGTGAATTGAACCAGTAGCAAACTGCAAAAAGGCAAAAAAAAGAGACTACCCACAAGTAAACTTCGGTTTGTCGGGTGAAATTGAGGCGTTTGTAGATGAGCTGATGGTTCACCAGGTAGCCGATGATGATGCCAATAAAGAAGGCAACAATGTACTGGTTTATACCTGTAAACAAGGAGTTAAAAAATTTAGTATAAAAAATTAACCAGTTGAAAGTTTTAGCTAACCCATATGAAAGGCAACAAACGCTTTGACCATTTCGTCTAGAGAGTTGATGTTCAGTCCGTCAAAGTAGGTCTTTTGATTTAGAAGATGATTTGGTGATATGCTGGCATAGCATCCAAAGATCACTAGAGCCGTGTTGACAATCAGGCCAAATTTGGCATTGCGGTATAAAAGGTAGACAAAGAAAGGTCCTAATGTTTGTAGTTGAAAGAGAGCGGAAAGAAACCTGGTAAATGAAGGAAATAGTATTTTATACAGTTTGATCAAAAGTAGTCCTTGTTTGAATTACCACGTCGGAGGATTGCACTGAAAAAGTAAAAATGTGTTTAGTTTTTAAAAAGATAAAGCATGTAAACAACTTACAACAGAAAATGAAGTATCAAACTTGAAAATATCTTGGCCCGTTTTAGTGTTGTAGTTGCTAAAGTAGGCAAAACTGGAAAAAAGACTGAATGAATCCTTGCACACTGGCACCAAAAGATTCATTCCAAAATGCCAAATCGGTCCATCTCCGGTGAGTGGCAGAATCCAAAAGAGAAGAAGAACAAAACCCATTGGCAGTGAATATTTGAGCCAAAGTCGAAACAAGAAGACACCATAAGCCATTTTGCCATTGTTAAGAGCCAACTTTCTGAGCAAATTGTAGGAAAGGACCAGTCCACTGATCATGAAGAGTGTGTCGATGATGAGAATATTCCTCGCAAAAAAGTACTTGTTGTAGTAGTACACCTTTGTGATGACTGAATTAAGGATTCGCTTGAAAGCCGGAAAACTCATAAATGGAGTGAAGAGAAACTGAAACCAAAACATAAAAAATAAATAAGTAAAGCTCTACGTAAGGTTTAAAGTTACCATATGATCAACGCAAACGTTTAGTACGAGAAGAAGACGGATCACATCAAGAAAGATGAATCGACGAGTGGGTGATTTAGACTTGTTGGTAACTGGTGATGCTGAATGAGATTGTGCACTTGATAAAGTGAAACAACTGGCACAATGCGTGGCCTGAGAGTCAACTTCAAACAGGGCTTTGGTATTCTTTACCAAAGAAAAACATTTCACTGCTTGCATCCACTTGGACACTTCATCGAAAACTTTTTCCTGTGAGCTGGGTTGGTAAACACAATCCCCAATAGTGCAAACGATATTGACAAATAGCAGAATGAAGAGGATAGATCTGTTGTGTAAGAATGTTTGTAAGTAAGCTAAAAGATAATTGTGAGTTTACAATCTTTTTTACATTGAAGCAAGCTCAAAGTTGCTGAATTGATGTTTGGTTTCCGGGTTGAAGCAGTCGGGCTCCAGTTCAACGGGCATCTTTGTTATTGGATATAGTACTAGTAAGAAAAACATGTAGAAGGATTTTGTGAGGGAAACTCATCAAACTCTTTACCTTGGTTGAGCAATCCTTCAATTTCAGCGGGCGAACAAGCAGAAGGGAAGCAAATTCCTAGTCTGAAAAGTCGACCTTTTTGGTTGTTGAGAATTTCGATAAACTTTGCGACAGTAAAGTATTTGTCCAGATTAAAAATTTTGAAAAAGTCAACTAAATAGCGGAAGTGATGATATCCGTAGAAGGGTGTCTTCTTTCGATATGACTCTCTGCTTGGATAGGGAAGGATGAACTTGGCCAGACAGTACTGACCTTGCAGCTTTAGGGTGTCCTCTGAAATCTCCAGACACTGGTCAAACTCTCCAAAATGAGCAATCGATCCTTCGGCGATGCCTGTCGGTATTTTTCCCATAGCATCGATAACTACAAAAAGAAACTGAGTTTGATGAACAGAGTAGCGGCAGTGCCTTGAGTGCTTACATTTCAGCGCCCAAACCTGATGGTCAAGAATGCCCTTGCCAACTTGTGCCAGAGAAAGAAAGCACTGGTTGGAAACATTGGCTGAGTAGAAAAGCTCAAAAAGATAGCTTATCTGCTCTGTATCAAACTCAACGGCGATTAGTGAGGTTGTCAGATTGGAGAGGTAGTCGATGACTTTCATGGTGTCATTTAGATGAGGCACCTGCTTCCGCAGAGGAAGGTGCCGATTCTCCAGGTGAACTGCCCTCAGCGTTGAGGTGATGGAGGAGCAGGAGGTACTGGTGGATGAAAGATCGGAAGATGAGTAGTCGAACACATCGTCTGTCATATTTGAAGATGAGTTTGAGCCAACTACACCATCGTAGTAATCGTACTCATCTTCAAGTTGCGAAGAAAGACTTGAACAGGTGAGCGTTATAAAGAGTGCTACAGAGTAGAGGACAGCTTTAGGGTCAAGGTGGCGTCGCTTCATGGTTGAAGTAAAAACAAAAATAAGTACGGAATCAGTATGAAAACACAATGATAAAAACAAAGTCAAAAGGAAGGAAGGAGAAGAAGATTGGACGGCATCAGGTCAGTGAGTGATTGAAGTGTGGCCGAGAAGATGAGACAGGCAAATATAAAGGTGATAGCGATCAGTGAGGAAGAGAGGAGCAGTGATGTGGCCAGGAGGAGGTAGACACCTTTCAGAATGTAACTGAAGATGACCGTCAGTGGAGGCAACGATGAAGGGTAGTAGTAGTGGTAGCAGGAGGAGGCGGAAGTAGGAGTCCTCTGTCCACTGTCTTCAGTGCAGCAGTTCGGTGAAGCAATAGAAGAGGGAAGCATTCGAAGCGCAGACCGAGGTACGCCAGCTGACTGTTCTCTCTGTCCTCTCTGCATTCTATCGATGGACACTTTCACTTGCATTGTGGGGGAGTGCTGAAGTGCTGAAGTGCATTTGTTCGAAAGAAAATAGTAACTGTACAGGCGAAGAATGGTTAAGATCTCGTGCAAACACAGTCGCCAATGACTAACATCCTCGCGCGCACTCTTTTTGCCTGTCCTCCTCCCCAATAATAAATACTATAAAATACAATAAATAACAACAGCTACCTGTCGGTGGTGAGGTGCCTCTTTGAGCCTCCAAATGAACGCCGAGAAAGGTTGCCCAATTTGATGCACTGAACTGAAGAAAACGGTGCTATGGTGCGGGTGGTGGTGGTGATAGCTGAAGTATGATCGATGTTAAAGTCAATTTGCTTAGGCAACAGCATCAGCAGCACAAGCATACCTTCTTCTTTGCCGAGGAGTCACGTTGATCGACAGAAAGCATGAAGAAGAAACAGCAGCACTTCTGTACATCGGCAATTCTGTGCCGAAGTGCCTTGCACTGTTGTGAAAACACACACACACAGCAGACAATTTGTGTTTGCGTAAATCACATGGAACCTGCGCTTGCAGCAATCAATGCACGATGAACCATCGTGTGATACGCTGTGATAGGCATCGGCGGTGATTGAAGTTGCAGTGGCAGTGCCTGCTGCATCACGAGCTGCACACACACAGCTGAGCCAGGGGAAAAGTGTAGCAGGAATGATCATTCGGAGGGTATCTGCAGACAGATCAATCGACAAAGTGTCAAGTCGTCAGGTGAGGAAGGTGTGCACAACCAGTACAGTCAGGGCAATACTCGCTACTCACTTTACTGTGAGTGAGTGGTTCGCAGTTGGACTTTTACGTTTCGTTACAGTCCACCGTAAACACACCTGTACACCTCATGAGAAGACATCAAATGAAACGGAATATATTTTTTATGGACAGGTTTTACAGTAAATGCAAGTGATCCAGTAGATAATGTTAATTAGAAATTGAGTTGTTAAGTGGGAAACATATTCCTTGGTGTCAATTCATAAAAGCAAAAAGAGTATTTGTGTGTGATGAAGTGAACACCGGAAAAAGGAAAATTTAAAAGATGAAATTCTCAACAGTGCACACAGAAGTGCTAGTTTTTGGTGGCAGCAGCAGTTCGTTGTTTATAAACAGGTAGAAAGAATTCATCCTTGGGCAGATTTGGATCCAACTTGTAGATTTTTCGGATATGGCAGTATATGCCCGTTTTGAAGTAAGTGTGAAATGGTTGGTTCAAAAGTGATAAACGGTATTTCTCGACGTCTTCCACAATAAAGTTGTGGTTTGGAAATGAGTCCTGAAACATTTTAAACGGCATCACTTTTATATTGCTATCAGATAGTAGATAGTCGACATCAACGACAGACGTTTCTGAGCTTTCCACAAGCCCATACTGAGAAAAAGCCATTAGTTAGTTCCTGTATTTATAATCAAAAAAGTTACTTACGTTTAGAGGCTTCAATCCGGAATCAGGATATTCAGCTGGATGCAAGTACCAGCTAAATTGAACTCGCTTTTGCTTAGTTGTGACATTTTCGTAAAGTCTCTTAATAATGCCAATGATGGGGTATTTGTACGCCCCCTTATCGTTTGAATCCATCCAAATCACTACATCGTCTTCAAGGTTAAAGACGATTCGGTTATTCTTGCAGACACTTCGAAAACTGTTTGCGTTGACCAGCTTGTTATCATCCGGTTCAATCAAAGAGCCGCTCTCGATCAGATCAGCCCATCGCCAAAGACCTTCCAAATAATTTTTTTCATCAATAAAAAGTTGCTTTTGATCGGCATACTTGTTGTAAAACTCGTCCATTATTGGTTTTTCTCGGAAAATTTTTTGAGCAGATTCAGTCGTTGAGATGGATGCGTCTGACACATCTGAGGCATCAGACATGATTGGCATGTAGTTGGGCAGAATGAAGACATCATGGATAGAAATGACGGCACAGTGTCCTTTGTTGTTATGAACCTCCACTTGTTCATGATCAAGGTACACGTCTTTGATTGTAGCGGGAGTTAATTCAGTATCGCTCAGACTCCAGGCTACTAGAACACGCGTGTTCGCAGCAATGGAAGAATCAAACTTGATGGGCTTGATGAACAAATGTTGAAATTCAGAGAAGCTACTGAAGGGCTTTTTGACGTAAAGTCGGCGTGCTTGAACGTTGTATATTTTGTAGTAATTGCTTTGATACCGGATATCACATACGAAATACTTTGAGTTGCCATCGAAAAAGACGCCCAGCATTGCATTGTTGATTTCCATTTCAGTGTTGAAAAGACTTTCGCTGATGCCAGTTTCAATTTGGACTTGAGGACGAGAGTCACTGCTGGTTGGCATGTCAACAGTAGTATGACGCTGTTTCTTTTGGCTTTCTTTACTGGACTCTTTAATTGTTGTTGAGCTACGACTCGTCACTTCTTGAATTACATCACTTGTTGTTGTAGTAGGTGAGCAAGCCACAACACTTGAAGAAGATGAAGAGGTACGAACGCGTGTTGAGGCGGTTTCGCAAGTTTCGCTCTTTTTCTCAATTCTGTAGCGTTTCACTGTTTTAGAAGTCATAACTTTGCTTGTGCTTTTTCGCTTGTTTGTCGAGCCTTGTTTAATGGATTCGAGGTTCAAGTTAATAAAGGAAAATTTTGCCTTTTTGGGCTTACGAGTACCTTCAGCGTTGTCATGCAGGTCAGACTCCACAACCTTCTTTTCGATGATTCTTGTTGTAGAAACCGACTCGGAAGGCGATTCTGAAAAAGATGCAGAAGTACACATGCGGGCATATTCATTATGCATTGTTTCAAACATGTCGTCAATCAGTGAGCAAACATTTTTCTTCAACAATTCTTGTTTCTTTTTCATCTTGACGGCGAACCTGGAAAACTTTGAAGGACTCGAGGTAGACATTTTGACGAGGTCTGGAACCAGATTCCGGATGATCTCGAGATGAGAACAGCGAGAAGAGTGAAGGAAAACGTTGCAGATTTGGCTTGAACATTTTTTTATTTTTGCGGCGTTCACAAATGTCGTTTCCTTTATTCATAAAAAAGCAGATTTAACTTTTTGCCGCGAAGGCTTCAGGAACAAAATTAATCGATTTAAAACAAAACAGTTTTTCAGATGACAAGAACTGGCGAGTTCAGTCTAGTGAAGAAACTCAAATCAGTATTACAAAAACACGTAACTGAGTTTCTAGAAACAAGATTTCAAAATAAATATTCTTAATCCACCTGATTTGCCTACAAACTGTGATTGAAAAGCTACTACGAAAGTTCTTGTCAGCTTTTCAACAGATATGCCATCTAGTGAGTGCTGATCATGAGAAAGCTGGTAATTGATTGATCGACGATTCCCGCTAATCACTGGTGCCAAATAAACAATCGCCAGCTAAATCGGCCACACAAGTGTCTGCAGTCTTCAGCTCTATAGAGCAGGAACATGGCAGGCAATCAGGCAACCAGTTACGGAAGGGAGAGAGATACCTGAGAGTCTGCCGACGTCAGCACCAGAAGTGGCAGTGATAGCGTCGGGGTCTCCTTACTCATTACTGTTCACTTTTCTACCTCTCCGAGCTGCCGAGCAAACACAGCTGCCAGAGGAGTCATCGACGATGGTGGGGTACGCTAATTTCTCTAGTCGGTGATTCCTCAGCAGTGAACAGAGGATCTTACTCTCTACCAGTGTGCATTGCTCTACGGCAGTGCGGTAAAGCGCGTACGTGTTTGATCGATCCGGGAGATGGTGGGTAAAGTGGGTGAATGGAGACACTTTTGAAACGATTGACGAGCTTTCTCTCTCTCCTGTCTTGTTTCTCAGTGCGCATGACCAACAGTAGAAATTTTGCCTGCAACTGGAAGCCACAACTTTTCTACCTGAGCGCTGTGAAGTAGAGTGATTTTTTGCACCGATTTGACGAGTTACATGATCTTTTTATTTGTCCCTCAGTACTGTGGTTTACTACGATGAACAGCGATTTTCCTTTTGCTTACAGCTGCAAGTTTTTCTCAGTACATTGAAAGTAACTTTATGTAGCTCGCCAAATCGGTGCAAAAAATCAGTCTACTGCGAAGGCGAGGAAAGAGCGAAAGTTGGTGTTTCCTGCCGTCGGAACTCTTCGCGGTGTTCTGGCGTGTTCGCTTGCATTTTTTTCTTCTCTCCGTTTGCACAACAACAGTAACAGATTCTGCTGATGCTTGCAGCTTTGCAGCAGCAGCAGCAGCACTATCTACCACCACCACCACCACCACCACCATCAACAGCAACAGAAGCGGCAGGAGCCAGCACTTTCGGGTTTCGTCGGTTACCCAGCTACCTTTGGGACGGCAGCAGCATCACCAGCAGAAACAGCGACAACAACGAGGAGACACAACGGCAGTGACAGGTGTGCTGGCCAGTGACAGTGAGATTGCCCGAGTGGAAGAGACTCCAGGACCGAAACATATGCTCCGAATGGACACCTCGCCAGGCGCCATGTGGCACTGATCAGCAGCGCCTGAGAGAACGAGAGAGAGAGAGGACACAGGTCTGGAGAGGAGCAAAGAGTTCCCGCTCTCTCACTGCCTCCTCTGACTGATCCCGAGCAGCTGAAGAGGTCACCAGGGTCACCAAGAAGAAGAAGAAGTATCACCCCGCTGAGTGTCACTGGCACTGCCCATTGCATTTCTTCCTGTGCATACTGACAGCATTTGTGTGGTTTCAATTTGCAACATTTATATCCTTTTCCGTGCTCAACTCACTACCGCCAGCTCTACTTTTCGAAAGAAGCAATGTCGACTACGACCTATGTGACTGATGATTCGGGCGTGAAGTACATTGCCAGCTCTCAGCGTCCCGATGGCTCCTGGAGAAAGGCACGTCGGGTGAAGGACGGGTACACACCTCAGGAAGAAGTGCCCATTTACATGTCCAAGGGCAAGCTGATAAAGCAGGAGCGAACTAATGCGGGCATTCCCGGACTCGGCTTCGTCGACATGGACGTCCCCGCAACTCAGGTAAGCCTTTCTTTGCCAAAAAGCCTATTCAAGAGCACTCTGTGACACTGAAACTCTGTTTTGCCTACAGAAAGCTCAAACTGTCGCTGTCAAAATGAAGACCGCCACCTTGGAGCCGGAGACGATAATGCCGACGGCGAAGAGCAAAGCAAAGAGCAAGGCCAAGTCTTCCCTTTCTAGTACAAACAACAACGTCGATTTGGGTGATCTTAGCGACCTAATCGACGACCCCAATGTGATCTACAGCCTGCCGCAGGGCGTGTCGCTGCAGCCAACCATACGTGCGTTGCCCGACTCTAGCGAGTGGAAAACCGTCAAGTCAAAGAGCAACAAGAGTCAAAAGAAGAACTCCTTTAGCAGTGATCACACCAGTGAAGATGGGCCTGCTGCCAGTGCTGCTGCTGCCAAGGAGAACATAAAGAGCACCACAAAGGCCGTTGGTGGTGGAGGTGCTGTCTCCAGTAATAGCACCAAGAGTGCACCATCATCTGCATCCGGCAAAGGGTCTGCTTCAGCAGCGACGACCTCCACCGCCAACAACAACAGCAGCGATGCTGGTCTGCCTTCCACCACCACTGATCCAGTGAAGCGGTTACGAAACCTTCGAAAGAAGCTCAAGGAGATTGAGGCGCTCAAGTCCAAGGATACGTCCACGCTGGAGAAGGACCAGCTGGACAAGCTGGAGCGCTACACCGAGATTGTACAGCAAATTGAGCAGCTGGCAAAGTTGGTCGAACAGCAGCAGCTCTAGTGAAACAGCTCAGCTTTGGTTGACTTTGAGCTGTGAGGAGGTGGGTGTGCTAGAGCAGAGGGCACCAACTTCGTGGCTGAATGCACATTTTACAATTTTCGTGCATTTTGCTCTAAAGTAAGTCCTTCCTTCTACGCTCCCTCTCACTCACTCACTTGCGCTGTTTCCCGTCTTGCGACACAGCATCTGTTTGGGCTTTTTTAACGCTGTTTTTTAACTATTACCCAGTGTACGACGATGCAAACAAAAAGTATACATAAAATCGTTGATCGTTTCACATTCACAACTTGTCTGACTTCTGGACTAGGGATGTGTTCTACTGTGTGAGGGAAAAGTGGCTACCCATTGTGTATCTTCAGCGCTTTGGCGCCCATGACGCGCCCGCTAGCGGTGGTGAGCAGTGGTGCTTATGGCGGTGGTGGTGGTCTTTGCTCGACACTGATTTAACCGGATCCAAAGAGGCAGATAGACAGGCAGCGAGATCTGCTCTGTGCCTGTCTGCCTCCTCTTCCCCAGCCGAGTGAAGAGTAGTGCAGTGAGGAGCACCGTTGCACTGGCCACTTGCCGGCAAAAGTGGCGCGCTCCTCACTGCCAGTGGGATTCACTTGCCACGGACTGTTTTGTTGATCCTCCTGGTCGACAACCCCACCGACGCTGCTACTCCTCAGAGAGAAGGAGAAGGAGCGCGGTACTCTCTCACTCATTACCGTTTCTCCACACCCATCTTTGAGTACATTTCGGGGAGTTATTCTGCTGTTCACTCCTCCAATTGGGACCTGTCTGTCTGTCTGCAGAAGGTTGCAGAAGCGGCAGCAGTACTACAGTTCATCCTCCTCACACTGTTAGCTATCGAGCGAGCAGTATCGGTGTAGAAAAACTGGCGCCCATTTTACTGGCGCCCAGCATCGACTCCCTCACCCTACTGCACCTCTACTCTGCCTCTACTCTGCCTTTCTCCCTTTCAGTTTCCCTGCTCTGTACACTTGGGAACGCGACGCGACGCTTCAATGCGACTTGAAAACCGAATCGAGCCACTTGATCTTGGAATCCCAGCTCCTCCAGTCGCTTCTCCGTATTCAGTCCCGGCGAATCAGCTTCGATCGATTGTTTGCCCCTCCTGCCCTCCGGCACCCCTCACCAGTCACCTTTGCTTGTTTTGGTTTTGGCTCGTCAGCTGAAGTGGTGAAAAAAATATGTGTCAAGTGCTATAGTGCGACAAGCCAGGCCAGACAGTGGTTCACCTGTCCTGCACGTCGTCGCAGTTGCAGGACTCGCGCGCGCTCATCACAACAACATTCGCAAAACAAGTCTCTGTGCGAAGCAAAACAACTCTCTGACTTCTTCAGGTACACTTCTTGCTGGTGATTTGATCTTGGACATTGATTCTCATTCTTTTCTGCCCTAAGGACCCCTAAAGTTCAACTTACCCGGTACAAATTGGCAATATGGAGGAAGAGGGAGTACAGCTTTCTTCTCCTGCTCTGGACGATTTGCCCATCGAAGAGGCTGCCGAAGAGCCTGTCAGGAAGCGGGTGAAGAGGGGCATTCTGGGCGCTCCTGTGGGCGACACACCGATGCTTTTCAGCTTCACCTCGAAAGAGCTGTGGCCTGAGGGCAAGGACGACGATTCGGATGATGAGGATTACAGGCCTGAGGCGCGCAAATCCGTCCCCTCGACTAAGCCTCGGCCCAAGACATCTCAGCCGGCAAAAGGCAAACAGCAGCAGCAGCAGTGTGAATCGGCATCGGCAATCGCCTCCACTAGCAGCACTAGCAGCACCGAAGTCAATGGCGACTCGAGCACAGCTGACCACAGCCTTTCAACGCCTTCTCTCGAGGAGGACTACCCGTCCGTCCCTTCACCGGCATCCGACTTTTCGAGTGATCCTTCAGAGAGCAGCCAGGACAGCACTAAAGGCAAACGGAAGGGCAAACGAGCACGCAAGTCTCCAAATGGCAAGGCGAAAGCGAAAGCTAAGCCTAAGAAAGCACGCGCTAAAGCCGCGGTTAAAACTCCAAGGGCAAAGGTAAACGCTGAACTTTCAATGAGTTAGTTTATATGTTCATACTAACTGTTTGCTTTATGCCTGACTGTTTTCCCAGAAAGCCACATCAAAGTCTCCACAAAGCTCTGGCCAAGCCAAACGAGCTTCCAAAACCACTAATCCACAGAAGCCTTCAACTTCAAATGGCAATAATCAAAACGGCCACCGGACATCGTATTCAGCAACCGATTTCAACTGTTTGCTCCGACAACTCAAGTTTGACTTTGAGCAAATTATTCCCCCTGAGATTCTCGTTAAAATATTTAGCTTTGTTCTCGAAGTGGAACAGTTGCACGCTCAGACGTTAATCAAGTGAGTACTCAGCAAACATACTATTCAGTGCTTTTATTACCAATGTTTTCTCATCATGGCACCTTCTCACCACAAACCTAGACTGTCACAGGTGTGCGACAACTGGCGCAATTTGATCATATCAACGCCCGTTCTCTGGCGCCGTCTCGACTTGACTGGCTTCTCTGACGTCAAGTTCCCGCTGCAGAGCTTTCAACGCCTCAATGACACCAATCAACTGTTCACCTGCGTCAACGAGCTGAACCTAAGCGGGTGGAGTGGCGCCAATGCCGAGAAGATCATCGAGATTGTCGCCAACAGCTCAAACTTTGACCTGGAAATGCTGTGTGTGCGAAACTGTCGCAATATATCCTGCAAATTCCTGGACACCGTCATTCGGCGTTGTCCTAACATAAAGGATCTGGACATTTCAGCTATTACGGTATGTGAAATTGAACAAACACTTTTCTTTCGCTTTTCGCATGCGTCCCGGGGACTGTTTTCCTTTCTTTTCTCTTCTGATCTGGTGTTTAACACATGTTCTCCCTATAACTGCGGCGTTCCCCTTTCCCTTCTGCGTAATTTAGTATTTCTTAGGCCATAACATTGCATTTTTTGATTCCATGCAATCATGGTCACAACACGGGACACGACAATTGACACTGAATAAACCTCTTCCGCCTACAAAGACTTCATCACATCAGAACTGTCAGGTATGTTCACAAGTTTGGTTGTCTTGTTTAAACCCTTTTCATCAATTACAAACCTTTTTCTAGAATCCTTTCACCACACCCGTCTTCCGACCTCTGTTGGAAGCCTGCGGCGGCAAGTTGGAGTCGCTCAAGCTCTCAGAGAATATGTTGCCTTCTTTCCCCACAACAATGTCAATCATTATGGTACAATCTTTTATAGGAAGAACTATTTACTGATCAAATTTAACATTGAAATTCTTTTATTGCAGGAGTTTTGTCACAACCTCGAAGTGCTCGATGTCAGTAATGTCGCCTCGCTGGGCGCCCGCTCGACTTCCATTTCGATTGACAAGCTGCAGCGAAGCTGTCCTAACTTGCGCATCCTTCGAGCGGCCAATGTCAATTTTACGCCGACGGTGTGCAGTGCCGCCTGCCCGCCAGTGCCGGGCTTTCCCAAGCTGGAGGAGCTCAGCATTCCCTTCCACGAGAACTTCATTGTGCCTTCGCTGATGCAGGACGGCAACACCGACTGGACGCTGGAGCTGCTGACAAAGGACGCCGCGAAGCTCACCTTGCTGGACATTCGTGGCTCTCGCTACATCTCACCGCGTGGCCTTCTCAAAGTTCCCACCTGGACGCTGAAGCACCTTTCCATCTCGAACTGCACCAAGCTGGAAGAGCAACATGAGACGCTGGGAAATGTCTTCACAAAGGTAACTGATATTATTAGTGTTTTGCCTGTTTATCTTAGGCCTTACCTTACCTTACCTTACATTTCAGTGGAGCAAAACACTGGTGGACGTTGATCTGTCGTGGAACAAGTCAGACAAGTGCGTCGAGGCCTGCATCACCGCACTGAGCGAGGTGGGTCGGGAGGAGTCAAAGCTCAAGACGATTCAACTGCGCGGCTCGGCAGTTTCTCACGAGATGCTTCGCGAACTACTGCGCTGCTGTCCGCAGATTTCCTCCATTGATCTGCAGTCATGTCGCAGTCTGCCGAGGGGCATCAAGAGAGCCTTCTTCGACGAGGAGTTCACCAAACTGCGGACTGACTTTCTGGAAGGAAAGTACGAGTAAACTACTGGACTGCAAGTACAGCAAACAAACCAAGTGCATTAATTGCCTCATCAAAGGCAAGCAATTTCATATACACAAACAAATCATGCCTGCTTTGCCTCTCCCACATTATCTACACATATTCTTTCAGTGAGCGTTGACGTGAGTCAGCTATAATCTGGCATCACCCCATATAACCACTTATTCAAACTCGCTCATATTGGATTTTATATACACATCTTGTTTCTACATACATTTTATACACAATATTCCCTACTTTTCTATTAGAAACTTATATAATCCAACACGCACCTTTGTATAAAATCAATGTTACGAATATCGTCAAATGCTGTTCCCGGCGGATGCATTTGAATCATATACACTCGTTTCATTATAAACAAACACACACTTACACACATTTGGCATTATCACAAGTGCAAAATATATAATCATTTATCGACCATTTTGGCTTTTCTCAAATTTTATTCACAAGTTAATTTAAATAGCTGAAACAGCAACTAAAGGTGGCTGATTTAATTACACCTTTGCAACAAATCGCGTGTTTTAATTTTCAAAACTCTCAAATGCACCTAATTTGTCGGCATCCCCCACTTGTTGCAGCAGCAGTGCCAACAGTAATTAAAATAGCTCTTAGGCATCTTTTGAAGCATTCCGTATGAATTTGTGGCAATTAACTGTTTTGAGCTCGCGTTATTGCACTTAGTCACACACATGCAGTTATACCCAAATTGGCTAATCATGACCTATTTTGTTTGAATGCACGCCAGTGTAGTCTTTTAAGTGCAGTGCACCTGTTCAAATTCAATAGTGCCCAAGTATGCGTAGAATATTCGGCACAGGTAGTCAAAAGTAGAAAAAACAAGAAAATGCAAAGGTAAAGTAAATAAAATGGCAGCTCGTGCTTGCAATGAGAAGCACAGATCAGTGTCAGCCGTACAGTTTACAGGGTGATCGACGGTGCACAGTTCACCACACTGATGATAATTACAATGTGTGCCACTATCAACAGACAGCAATTCAGCACTCAGGGTGACATTCACAGTTTGTCTATTCTCCAATGCTTCATGCTTCGCACTACCTTGTACATTCGTCGACGTCAATCTGCTGCGTGGTTTACTCTTAATACGGGCTGTCAATGGCGCTCTTCAGTCTAGCTGTGATGGCTGCGGCTTTGTCTGTCAGTCTGTCTGTCTGTGTCTACTCGGCCATAGGTTTCAATGTCATGCAAATTATGTTCACTCAAGTTTGTGTTCATTTTACATTACGCGTTGCGGTTAGCAGTAATTGCCACCAGTACCTTCACATTAGGCTAATTGATTGGCAGCAGTGGCGGCTTGGAGGATACTGTTGAATTTCAGTGTGGGCACTGCAAAGTGAAGTGATTTATCCGCCAGCAGTTGACCTTAACTAGCAGACATTAAGATTATGACTTTGATGTTTTTCTAAATAAACTGATGGTGTTTATTTGCTCTTGATATTAGAAAAACATTTGCTCTGACATTCCAGTTGCTGCTTTTGGAATTTTACTTTTGCTTTTGTTTTAGCAGAGTATTCAAACCACCGGTTTTTTATTTACTCAATAGTTGTAAACGGAAGTGAAAAGTTGTTTTAAACGCTAATGAGTTACTTGCTAAAGGTTCTTCTGGAGGGCAACATAAGACTTTCAGGCAATGACTTGATTGGATGATTGCTTGCTTTGCAGTGTTTTGTTGTCGCACTCTATTTATATCATCCAATCAAGTGATGCTAACTGGACATGGGCATTTGTTTTCAAAATGGCTTTTGTGTTATTTTTCCGTCAAACTCTAAAGCCTAATAGTGATTTTAATGTTACACAAAACCAAACTACCCATGACCATTCACCAAGCACAGATGTTTACCGAGAGCTCTACTCATCATCCGTCTACTGCTGTACTTGACCTTCTATCTTAGTTTACAGTCATCTTTAATCAATTTGAGGGGATTTGCTTGGCAAAACACTTGTGAATAAACCATGAACTTGGCTTCTAAGATTAACAAAACAGTTCGGAGCATTATCAACCATTCATATTCAACACTTACATGTTCTCATCAGTGGCAATGTATAGCAGGTGATCATCTTCTCTGTTGTTGTCCTCACATTGCCCTACTTCAATTGACGGCAAATCAATTACGCTTTGTTCGCATTACAGTCTCCAGACACCGACTGTCTGGTAGCTTCTGTTGTCTGCCATTAATGGCCAACTGGCAATTATCAAATCATTTCAGCATTTCATATACCGCTAACCCTCTATTAATAGTACAACATTGTTGAACTTTTTATGTTTATAAAAAAACATTTTTTTGTTGAACAAAAAAACATAGCTTTGTGCTTACACCAAAAGGGAAGTTGTTAATCTGTTTTGTAGTTTTTGCAATCACTAACTGAATTAAACTCTTTTTTCCTATCAAGGTTTTGGCTGCAGTGATCATTAGTGTGAAGTGAAGTCATAACCAGTCAAGCATCACCGTTTTTTAGTTAGGTTGTTATCTAACGCATCGCTATTATTACCTTTTTTATTTTTATTTCCATCAAATTACAAACTGGCTTTAGCAATGTTTGTTGTCTATTTCACTTCTTCAAAACATTAATTTAACAAAAAAAAAGTTGCACAAAACGGGCGTTTTTATTTAAATATTTTTAAGTTTGCCTGATAATTTAAGATTATTTGTATAATTAAACCTTTGTAACAAGTTTTACGCAAGCAATCTTAATAGGAGTGCACTCACTGATATCTGCATGAAATTTCACTGCGTTGTTTTGTGCTCTAATTTTATTAATTTAAACTATTAGAATTCCAATTTTGTGTAGTAATAGCCTCTCAAGCTGATCATCACCTGCAGAGTGACCGATTTTACATTTTTTGTTGATCAGTTGTAACTGATATCATCATAGTCAAAATCCGCTTTCCGGCCCAGTTCATCGATGTGCAGTCTATTTTTGTCAATCTCATTAGCTTCAAAGCAAAAGGTTGTTCGGTTATTGAGCACCTTAACAATTGAACAGCAACCACCGTTACTATTGCTTCCTCACCAGCTCGACACCATTGCCTATCACCTGCTCGTTGCACTTTTTTTGCCATTGCTCACCTGTAATAGCCAGTGTGAGAGCTTTTTGTTCAATTTTTAATAAAACTTTTTACAACATTTCACACAATCCTTTCTTCGATCATGAAAAGTTCAGTAGTGAAACGTCTATTTTTTCTTCCTTTGTACAGAGCTAAATTTTCCATGTGAAACAGTGTAAAACTGCAGAAACAGATGAACGTAAGTTAGACTTTACATTTTTCTGAAAGTGAATGGGCAAGTCAACTTTTTTAGCAACTGAGAGGTTTCTAACGGAAAAAATCGAGGCATATTTTGATTTTGAGCATTTTATTGTACATCATTCGATGATATTTTTTGTCGTTTGTTCTCATCAGCGCATATATCAGTTGACGCAAGCCTTTATTTTTACATGAGCAGTAGTTGCACCATTTTATTTCAGGATAAATTTTTTTTGTTGTAAAAATGCTCATAAATTGCTCTGCTAATGTGCCCATTTCCTGCACCAACAACAACATCAGTACAATGAGATGCTTTATCGGTCTGTTGATCAGCACTAGATGATCGCTTGATTGTTCCAAGTAGAGATCATTACTGCCATAATCAACAATTAACTGTCCATTTGCATTGCTTTTAGAGTCAACAAGACCTGAGTCTAACGTTGCAATTTTTTTTCACTTTCTCTTAACTTTGTTTGCTGTATGGTGTCATTGGTGAAGGAAAAAGAAAAGAGGAAAAGGAGGAGTTGTAATAGGCCCAGTGTGCACTTCCATTGCCGGCCGGTCACTCTAAAGCAAACTTGGTGTAGGTGCGTATTTTTATCATTTGCTGCTGCTGCTTCTTCTTCTTCTTATCGTCATGCTCGAGTGAGGTTCCTTTTAGTCTGAAGTAGAAGTAATAATACACACACTCAAGCAATCAACAAAAGCTACAGCAGCGATTGCTGTTATTGACTGAATAAGAACGGAGAAAAAGAAAAAAAGATTTGTTGTGAGCTGTCGCTTCAAAACATCAGTTTTCTTCAGTGGAAGAGAAAGTGTGTGTATTTTAGCAAATAGCCAGTTTGACCATTCTACTAGTTTGCATTTTCCAGTTTAATTTGAATACGTCTTTGAGGGCGGTCTCTTCAAATTACCCGCTATCGATTTCCTTCGTCGGCTTTAGTAGCTGCGTCTCCCTCACACTGCATTGTCTTTCTTAAATTAGGGGACGCCAAGTGGTTTCTTTTAGCAGAAAGTTAGCACATTGCACAGTGCCAGTCTCAACCACTACCACTGCTGCTGCTGGCCACAAAAAAGCAGTACAAAGCAGTGGAAGGAGGTTCAGGTCGATTCAAGCCACTGTAGCACATTTGACACTTCCTCAAATCTGGCTGACTTTTACTTTGCAAACTTATCAGCTTCTAAGCTAGAAGTCAGTGAAAGTACCGTAAGCGCCCAGTAAGTCAACATTGGCCAAATTTTCTTTTTATTAATACTTTTAGCCATGTACGCACTATGGTTACTCCCCACAGACTGGATCGATTGTAACAGCCTGACAGGGAATATAGTCTTTATGTTGTATTTGTCAGGTCTTTCACAGCCCATTAAACTTGATAGAACGTCAGCAAGGCCTCTTAATGGTCAAATTTATGTGTGTGTGCTTTTCCTTTGACAAAACATTAGAACATTTCCTCTATTCGATTCACTGTCAATTCACTGACGTAACGGGACGCTACTGTGGAACTGGAGAATGGCCTCTCTTCCGTCTGGCAAATGGACACTGACTGCTTTCTGATATTTCTTTTCTACTTCCACAGGTGTACTCTCTCTTGTTGGAGTGTTTGCCATTAGTATTTGCGAACTAGTTTTCACTGTTATGTCCGTGTGTGTGTGTGTGTGTGGAGAACAGCAGGGCACTGTGTCAGTGTACTGTGTGATGGCGTTAGGCATGACGACCAGGCAGCCATGTCTGAATAAAACCAACAGCCACTCAGAGTAGTCCAAGCATTTTGCACCTGTTCTGTGATTTCACAACGCAACAACCTTTTTTTTCTGTGATCAAGTTTTTTTTTCAAATAATGTTGTGTGTGCATTTTTTGACATTTCTCTCGCCAAAACGTGAAAGCAATCAACTAAACAGCTTTTTGGTTTTTTAATCTAATCTGTGCTTGATAAAATCTTGTCATCTCTTCTCTTTTTTCAATGTTTCTAATAATATTCTGAAAGTAATGTAATGTATAATCGTCCTGCAGACAGACATGTCAGACAAATGTCTTGCTGGTTGACAAGTTAGCAACAACCCTTAGAAATTAATTTCAATATTAAGCTACCTTCAAATAGAAACCAATTTTTTGCTTGCTACAATTGCCTGTAGTTACGATTTTTTCCACCAAAACTGTCAACTGTTTGTGAGAAAGTGTTCAGTTGAGCTGACATTTTTTTCAGTTCAAATCAGTTGTCATTTTTAACGAGGTTTCTACATTTATTTCAGTAACTTTTTTTGCTTCTACATGTGTGCCGTCGTTATCTGAACAAAAAAACCGTGCTCAATCAAATGCAAATTGTGTCAATTTAAATGCTTCACCTTTTCCAGGTCTCTTAAGATTTAGACTTTCTCAGCTTGTGGTGCCATGAACGGTGATTACTTCGTAGCGTGTGATGCATTCAATGGTTGTCGACCGTCGACTATCGGCTGAGACAGCTCGATGCTTTCTAATGGCTGATGACTCCTTTGGTCGCGTTGGTAGTGATGATGATGGCGGTAAATTAACTTGTTCAATGAAACCTAATGGCGATTTGCAGCAAAGTCTTCATGCCGTTTACTGTCTCTGTCCCAGAGAGCCCGAGAGAAGAACAGACGACTGGAAACGACTGCTCAAATGGAGGCTCAAAAATGAGGGAAAGAGAAAGAGACAAGAAAACAGATAGAGTGGACTCTTCTAACCGGTTGTACAATGTTGCTGTCACTCACTCTGTTCTGCTCTCTCAACTCTCTCCTCTCTTCTCTCGTTTAGTTTTCACTCCCTCTTTCTCTCGCTAATCTCATTATCTATTTATCTCTTTCTGTTTCACTCTCACTCTTTCACTCTTTCACTTTGTCAGCATCACCTTTGCAGCGTGTATTTGTGGTGTATCACCCCGCTGGACCAGCAGCAGCAGCAGGCGCTGGCCGTCAGGAGGCAGTGGGCACTGAGCACTGACGAGATGTTGTACAGAAAGCGCGGCGGATTGCCTGCCAGTAACTGCTGTCACTACACTCTGTCTGCTTTGCTTTGTCAGTGGCCGTTCACTGCTAATGTCCCCAGTGCCACTTCCAGTGTCACTTCAATGCACTTTCAATTCACAGGCGCCAAAAGTGAACAGATGAAAGACTGTCTGTCATTCAGTCAGTCAGACTGACTAGTTCAATCGATGAAGAGACTGCGCCAAAGATTGTTTGCATCAGTGCATCACAATTGACCACCAGTTGTTGTTGTTTATTAGCAAACAAACAGTTCTTTTGTTTTGCCTCTAATCTAACACCGGCCCCTTTATTTTTGTTTGTGCCTTATGATTTCTCCTGCTAATCGCTCTCTACATCGCATCTCTTCCAACTGTTCACCCCATGTTCTGGTTCCTGTTTCAATTTGGCATTCAATTCAGTCTGATTAAATGACGAATAAAGTGCATGGCTCTGACACACAAGTAGACTCAAGATCGATTGTCAGCAACTGTTGACAACTGTTGGCCTTTCCCGTCTTTTGCCTGTTTTTGGAGTTTTATCTGGTATTTACAATATATTCTTTTGCTCAATTAAACTTTGTTTTTATAAAAATATTTTTTTCAAACTGTCAGCTGTTTTTCCAAAGAGATGACTCTTCAGTGATGTATTTCATATAATTGCTGAAATACTCCTGAAGTATCTGGGCGCATCTCTTGGTATGTCCTTAGCACCAGATTTATTGCGTTTTCATTGCATTCACTTGATTGCACTCTCTCTCTCTCTCTCTCTCTCTCTCTCTCTCTCTCTCTCTCTCTCT